>Ga0247734_1000238_pt1 | contig 49403 bp, 39 predicted proteins | sample UWRJL103311B2_FD_180933 | JGI IMG/M metagenome (GOLD analysis project Ga0247734, IMG submission 180933) | Plant litter microbial communities from Arlington Agricultural Research Station in Wisconsin, United States - UWRJ-L103-311B-2 | ecosystem: Environmental > Terrestrial > Plant litter >...
TGTTAAGATAGGGGTTAGCAACCTTACCGAGCTGCATGTGGCTGAGTGCCATGCTCCAGCCACACAAACTTAGTAAGAGCATGGTAGCCTGAGGCACCAAGCTCTCAGCGTAATATCTAGAGCTTATAGAGAACTTATACTAAGTTCTCCTCTCTAGTCAATATAACACGGTTGATTCCTCTCTACACGCTGCGCCTATATATCATTTCTAATATAAATAGTACTAAATTTACAAATTCTTAATTAAGAATTAACTAGCTTTTATATTTTATTAAATACGCTAATAATAACTTAAAAACCAAATGTCAAGAGCAAGAGAAATTAGTATTACTCTATAATAGTTACTCTTTTTATCAAAGTATAGAATTCACTTTATTAGCCCAGAAGTATAATATTATACTATATAATTTCCCATTATATATAACTTATATATTACAGCCTCTAAATATATCCTTATTTTAGCCATATAAACACTAACATATAAAGGCAATTCTAAAGGCTCTTTGTTAGAAGGCTATTAATTATAGCGTTATTAACTTTTTATATAATTTAAAGGAAATATAAGAGCAAATCTTTAAGGTAAATATAATTAAATTAGAATTTAAGAAGTCAGAAATGTGGCTTATAACAAAAGAAAAAACACTAAAGCAAATAAAGCAATTTCAGACTCTAAAGAAGGTTAATAATATAAAACCTGGCCCTAATAAGAATTATATTTTATTTAAAGTTTTTAACAATATTTATAAATTTAGAATATAGGGCATAATTTAAAATTTATATCAAGATTAGGATTAATATCTTCTAGCATTTATAAGCTCTCTATATTATTAGAAATAGGCCAACTTCTTAAAAGAAATCAAGAAAGTCTTATTTAAAGTTAAAGTAATTAAAGATCAAGTTACTATTTTACAAGCTAGTATTATTAAAGACTATTATAGAAAGCAATTCTTTAGTTGGAAAAGATTTAATATTAGAGGCCCTTAATATACTTATAATATAATAAATAAGATATTACAATATTAAAATTGTAATAATTGCAAGCTTTAGAAGAAGTAGTCTCAAGTTATAAGAATAGCTTTAAATAAGGTAGAGAAAGCAAAGAAGGAACTAGGGGTTACAAAGTGTAAGATAGAAACCTAGGAAGCTCGTATAAATCAAGGTTCGGCCACTCTTTAATAATATGCTCATATTACTTTTGTATAATTGGCTATCTTAACTACTTCTCAAATAGTAGAAAGTTTAGTTATATAATAAGTAAAAGAGATAGCCGAATATAAGAAAAAGAATCGGGATATTAATAAGATATATAAAGAGTATTTAGAAGATTTTGCTAAAGTTAAAAGGGAGCGTTTACGAGATATATAAGTAATAGATATCAATAATAAAAGGGAAGGTTCTAATAAAGAAGAAGAAGAACTAACTCCTTTATTATCAAGTCTTTGCCCTATTACTAGATAAGCAGACTTCGTACTACTTCCATTTGTACTATATATACTTATAAAGTATTATAAGGATAAGTTTTTTAAATAGAATATATAAATTATACTATTCAATATATTATTTATTTCACCCCTTTATATTCGCCTAACCAAAGTATCTTCAATCCCATCAAAATTAGATGGAAGATAAAGTACATATGTGGTTTTGGCAGTGGCTTACGTTAGCGGGCTAATTAAAAACGCAGGCTAATTAAAAACTACCACTATCAGCTGGAGGGTGTTGTGATGGGTGGTAGGGGGGGGGGGGTGTGGCTCCAGGGACTAGTGGGCCTACCACGATTAGGGAAAAAGAGCGGAGCGGGAGATGGGTAAGATTTGGGCATGAATTAGCGAGATCTGGAGCAGTTTGTGAAAGGAGTTAGGACGCTCGGGCTGCTCGAACCACTTTGCCCACTAGAATTGCTTCTTTTATTATAGTACAATTGTAATTCTTCTACCACATTTCAAAACATCTGAAGCAACTATAGCACCACACCTCCTCTACCTACATAATCCCATTTCCTTTCGGTGATTTTCTCTTACTCTTTTACATTTATAGCAACAATTTACTGTGATAGAAGTTAATATAGTAGAAAAGTTCTGATCCCAGGGGAGGTCGTAATTCGTATATAGAACAAAGATAAGTAAATTGGAATATATATATGTAAATACTATTTGCTATGCTTTTCTGTAACATCCCAACCAACCAAATAGCAATAAAGAGATTGTCAAACAACAACGATTATTAAAGGAATGCATTTCAGGGAGCCTAGGTCCTCTTGCGAAATCTCCTATCCGTCCTACGCGGGATAAATCTCAAAATGGCGTCGCCATCATCATAACGTGTTCCCTTCGCAACAGCAGCCAACGTCTACTCTTGCCCTTTTGAACACCCAATGCGCTAGATTGAAGTTGCCACGATAGCTAAGAATCCTCGAATATCAAGTTCTCCTAGCACGACAGGGTCTCTCTCAACCTTACCCACTAGTCTTCGTCAGTGCTATAGAAATCCCCTACTCTCGACACGCCAGAATATGACAAATCAGATTCTGATGGGAGCATGTCGACGTGTCCTGTTGGTGAAGGAGAAGGGCATTCTACCAGCAATAATTGCGATTCAATGTCTTCTCACTTTCTTCAAAATTTGAATTATGGACTGATCATCATATCTTCTTTTCACTTAATCTGAACTACTTCATACCTGCCGAATTTAACCTCCTCACTTAATCAATCATACTCACCTCTCTATAAACAATAGACTGATTATTATATCTTCTTTTCATTTAATCTGAATACCTTATACTTGCTGAATATGAGGCTATCGTCTCCATTGACATAGAGTCAAATGTACCATTTTCTTTGGGCTCAAACATCGGCGTCATCATTTCAACAAGGGCTTTACCTGATATAGGCGAGTGCTATAGCTTGCGCTGCTCTAGCAGTTGCCCAGGGGTCCTTCCATTCTCATCCTTTACATCAGAGCGCGCTCCGTTGCTCTCTAACAGCTTCATGGCGTCAACCTGGCCATCAGAAGCAGCGAAATGCATTGGCGTCCAGCTAGCATACAGGGATCCATTGTATACCGGTAGAATGTCTTCTGGAATTTGCTCGTCAACGTCAGCGCCGTGTTGTATTAGAAGGCGCATGGTGTCGAGAGCGCCAAGCTCTGCAGCGAGATGTAATGCACCAGAACGAGCAACAGAGACACCGTGCTTCAACAGCAATTCGGTCATGCGAGTACCTTCAGCCTTGGCGGCAAGAGATAGAAGAGACGATCTATAGCTTCCGACGTCTTTTGGTGACGAAGCAGAAGGTATTGGATCCGCACCAAGCTGAAGAAGTACGTCGACTACTTCGGTTTGGCGTCGCTTTACAGCTTGACTAATTGGCAGTCTGCCATGACCGAGTATTAGGGAAGTGACGATTTTTGGGTCCGCAGATGCCAGTGCTTTGATTACAGCGGCGTGTCCATTGTTGATGGTCCTGTCGAGTGCCCACCTCGTTATAACAGACGAGGGTTCTAAGCTTTGCTGCGACGCGAAGCCAAGTAATGTTGAAACAGCTGCAGCGTGCCCGTTCTCAGCTGCTTTGATTATTGCCCGTTCAAGGTTCGACAGTTCCTTCGCAGACACCTCTCGCACATCACTCTTATCTTGGCTTGGGCGCTCTTGCATATAAATGCAATGCGGCTCTTCGAGCATAATCTTAGTCCATTGTGGCTGCGCGAGCATGCTTTGTAGTATCATGTTGTCGCCTGAGGAGCTTGCCTTGATAAGAGGGAGGGCAGCGTCCTCGCCGATAAGTAGGTCAAATAGCGCTCTTGATGACTGGTAACTGCTAGGGCCAGGCTGTAGGTCTGCCATGGTCAATTCCGCCATAACTACAGTGGAGGATGAATTTATGATAATAGCAATGATACTGGAGGTGCTTTGATATTAGAAGTCAGAAATGTGGACGAGGGTCCTTAAGGGAATACATATATATATCCTTAAAAATATATTGGAGTTGGCGGGCTGTGCATCTTGAATTATTGGAGGGAAAGTGCGCTATTAGATAGACAGCCAATAATAACAATAATGATGCTGTTCCAGCTCTGGCGTTATATACTATTGTCACGTTGGAGGTGGGAAATTACCGTATTAGGAATGGTACTTGGAGCTCTGCTATGGGGAGCACAGTGGTTGCCTTAGGCATAACATGGAGCTCCGCTGGTGTGTGTAAGACCTACGCTTTATTGTATTATACAAAAACAAGTTTACAACTTCGAACCTTGAGCTCACCTATTAGGAATACCTTTCCTGCGTGGCAATCTAGTATTGCCATTACACAGTGTCACAAAATATTATTTAAATAAGGTAGCTTACTAATAGATTCAATGCAAAGGTACAGTACATTAAGTTATGTTATATCGACCCTCCCCTGCTAGGGGTTGGCCACTTGGCGCCGGACGAGGGGACAATATAGTTTACTACAATCATACACAAGAAATGTGCTCCCCCAGTTCCCAATCAACATGGATAAACCACTAGATTGTGTCTCTTACGAGGCTTCGGACGATGGCTACATAGTAGGGTTTTGTGGTAAACCAGTGTCTTTTCTCCCAGATATTGAAAAGCTATGCTAATATTTGCTGCAGGGTATACATAATCAATTGTATTGCTTTGGGATTATTCCAACTACTACAACTATCTATTCCATGTTGACCTGGAAACCCCCAAGGTCTCAAAGTCATCTTCAAGACTTGCCCTTCGGTAATTTCCGGAGCCATGGTCAGCAAAAGTCTCGTCTCTTGCTTAACCAGATATATTATTCAGTCCAGGCATCTACAAACCCGGCCATGACAAGATATCGGCGTTTTGGACAGGTTACTGGATTGCTATCCAAAACTGATGAAGACCACCCCCATCTACTTGGTCAATGGTCAGGAACTGGCGAGACTTATTATTTGGAAGAAGTGGAGCGTATTATAGACCTGATTATAGGGATGGATCAGCCAATAAACAGACCACTTACAAATATTGGACTATTGCAAGTTGCAGGAATAATTATGCTTACAGACACAAGACGTATTAGCTGGGGTCCAAGTATCTCGGATATTTGTGAACGAAGAGATGGAGACTTGGCAGAAGTTATTTGGGAACATAATGCTATCTATGACCGGGTAACATGTGAGCGCTACTGGCTATGGAATATGGCAAAATTTACGAATTCGGACTAGAGCAACTGTATGTTTACCTTCTCATCTTTTAGCTGCAAATGCAATGAACACTGTGAGCTTCACCAGCCTCACTAACTTTTGCATCAAGCATCAGGCTACCCGGCATTTGATAACTGTTCTGCAAAAACTTCTACCGTCTCGCTCAAGTAAAGCACGATTGGAATCAAAAATACAAGACAGTAGGAGCAGTAATATTCATAGCACCACTCCCCAAATGGGATACAGAAAGCCGTTAGCTCCCGTAGAAATTAGTGCTTAGTATCAACATTAGTATCTGGCGAACCCTTGTTGAGCCTTTAGAACAAACGCCACTGGCTCTTTTAGACGCTCGAAGTCTTATAGACGAAGATTTAATGGGGCATGACATCGTCTTACCCCATTACGTAGGAGAGAACTACCTCATTAAATTCAACAAGAACCATTGTTGGTACTACTTCAATCAAATGAAGACCAGGGAATGCATCATAATCAAGAATTTTGATTCCAGCATGGATGTTTCTGCACGAAGTTTGCGATTCTCTTGCAACCACATATATAAATGGATGAATTAATTGCTATCAGTTTGCCCGCACGCTGCATTTTTAGATGCAAATTCTCCTCCAAGGGCATGCTTGAGGAAGAGCATCGAGGTCAGGTTGATAGTTCTTGGCTGAAAATATGGAGCATCAAAGAAAAATGAATCAAGGATAGATTTATTCGACGGATTTCCTTGATATTCAATCTTTCATCTTCATATCGTTGGGCAGTGAAATGCAGTACAACCTGTCAATACCGATGTGGACAACTGATTATCTGTAAGATAGTCATGAACAAAATTCAGCAAGCCGTATCTTTCCCTATGAATACAATTTTGGTTACACTTATATGCCATTATAACGTCATTAGATTTATATTCACATTTTGGTGCATTATTGACAAAGATACCGGATACATTTCTTCTTTTTCCGAGATATCAGAATAAAATGAGCATTGCCCAACTGCGATAAGGTCAGCGATCCTGTATATGACGCCTGTTGTATTGACTCTCACCAGGAATTATAATGTTAGGCACACCTGCTAACGAGGCATAGAGATTTGAATCAAATCCTTCATAGCTACACTTTTCAGGGGAGATATACCAATATTAAACGATGCACACATTATTACACTTCCTTTTGACCTACGGGAGGTATTCATCCCGATATTCCAGCTTGTAGCGTGGTACAATGATCAGAAATTCTTAGTCCTTGAGTAAATGAGTAAAACCCCATTTGTTGTGCAAGGCTACTTCATTCAGGGCTTCTTGTTTTCGGGAAGCTGACATAGACCTTCCTTTGTCCCTAGATTCGCACCAATTAGATCTTCAAGAAATCATGTTTTCTCCAAAATTAGAAGACGTAAGAGGATATACCACAACCACCTTGTAACTTTGCAGACATATGGTGCTGAATGAAACCTGGCTTTATATTTGTTTCTGAAATCGGCAAAGTATGTCCAGAATTTGCTGTAGATCAAATAGATAAAAGTCTAAAGCACTTGTTAGTTGAAGATGCAAAGTTCATTAGACTTTGAAAAATTGGTGGATTCGGAGCCGACTGTGTTAAATGTTTCAAAAAATCCTTTGGTTGCACCGGAAGGCTTCGTCTCGTTCCACTTTTCCTCGATTGATATATTGTGTTTGTCTGCCCCAAGCTACTCTGTGAAGGAAGTAACCCATTCTTTGGCTAATGCTTGCACACCTTCATGGTTAAAATAATAATCCTTAGGGAATAGAACACGGGTCGGCTTTAGTGGCTATATTTAGACTTAGTCAAGCGCAGAATTCTTTGGAACCTAAACATACTTTATCATCCATAGAATCTTTTAGCCATTCGCGACCGAATCTCAACATCGTCTTGCTGCTTCGCCCAAGAAAGCCAGGTGTGTGAAAAATGTTTCTGATTCTTAGCGCCATATATAGTCATCTTTTTTTCAAAATGAAAAAAGAAGAGCCTACCCGCATGGAATTACGACATCAGGTGTTTCTGTGCCATCATGAGAGGGACGAAACCATAAATACCGTGTGCAACGGCTGGGTCACGAATGCTTCCACTAGCTGTTTATGTATAATATCAGTCACTGAAATCGATTGTTGAGTATTATAGAAAGTTCTTACCATCGGTACCTAACGTGACATCAAGCCATGTGTATGCTGCCAGGTTTGACGCAGAGCCTGTACTACTGCCTGTAGAAGCCAAATAACCATCACCACGCGCATTAAAGGCATGAAGGTAACTGCACCAGTCACCAATAACCTCTTGACTACCACCAAACTCTACTGTCTTGGTCTTACCAACAATAATTGCTCCCAAATCCATCACTGTCTGTACAGCAGAAGATGAGATATCGGAGGTTCCATAATGTTTTCTATAAGCTCGATTTCCACAACCTGTGTTTACTCCTTTAAGATGAAACAAGTCCTTTACTGCAACGCGCATTCCCGCGAGCGGCAGCTCGTGACAATAGGGGAATTTGAATCGAGAAGGAACTGCTTCACAAACAGAGCACGTGCCGAATGCCGCAGCATTAATATTCTCGTACCTAGCCGGATTTGTCAAAAGCTGAAGGAAAAACCGAAGCCTCTAGAACTCCCAAAAATAAAATTGATCGACCTAAGTATTATTGTTATCTTGTGACGGAATCGTGCTGAGAACGAAAGCTTTTTTTTTTATCATCAGGGAACATTCTCCAAGCGGAAAATATTCCACGGTTAGAAAAAAAGTAAGGTCCGAGTGGTATGCGGTGCGTGGTGGGAATCAACGAAACCGTGAGACAGCCCCAAGATGCAATAGTTCAAGCACGGAATCATCGACTGATTAGAAATTAGAAATTAGCAAGACATGTTTCAAGAACCCGTCGCAAAAGACGTCGTCTTGCTGCAAGTACGAGGTATACGCTTTCTGTAGATCATCCCTCATAGATATGGAACCCGTTAGAGCAAAGCATGTCAATAGGTCCAGATTGGATGACTCCGTTAGCTTGACATCAAATTATAATGAGATGATAAAATTATTCTCAGTTCTCGGATCTTAATTATTAAGACTTCCTACTTACGTCACGTTTACTTTGTATCGCGAATTCCTTGGAGCCAATCTGGACAACAACGGTTGTATGTAGGATACTTGTACTCATTGTTCCATTTTCTTTCGGGGCTTCGCGGAAGTTTAGCATGCTGCTTGTTCTTAGATATGAAAAAAGATGCAGTGGCGATGGCAATGACTTGGATGCGGGCCTATCGTCAAAGCCAGGAGGCGATGCCAAAACGTGTAGTTTGCGTACCGACATTTTGGAGAAGTTCTGTTAGGGGAACTAAAATGTGCGGGGGGTGATGGGTGATGTTGACTGCTAATTTGTTTGTTTCTACTGAGAAAAAACTATATTGTAGATATCTCGAGAGCTTGATTGCTAATGAATTTGTATTAGCGGATTTAAGAGTTAAACAAATATCGTAGTCTTGGCGAGGTGAATTATATAATATAAACAAAATAAAAAGGGAAATAAAAGTTAGATAGCTTAAAAGCACGCGCCAGGATAGTCGTTTGGCCACTTTATAATTTAAACTAGAGTAGACAATAAAGAAGAAGTGAGTTATTATAGCGCTCTTTAGAGATATAAGGTAATTTATAGCTTATATATTATAAACAAAAGTATATTAAAGTTAAAGATGTTAACAAGCTATCTAGTAACATTTGCAAGAAATCGGCTCATGAGTGATAATAGCATTCTTGGAAATCACAACAGCACCAATTGTTAGCCTAATTTCCATGATCCTTCCTTGTGATAGCGTGTGTAAAACATGTCCTATCAATCCGTAAGTAGAAGTGCAATATCATCTTGAAAACTCCCTTCCAACACGTCCGTATCTCGTTTTCTTTCTTTCCTTTCCTTTTCCTTTGGCTACATTAGAGAAGAGGTCTTATTACTTTATTATTTATAGTAGTAGTCAAGCATGATGCAGATGACACGACAGGCTGGCAGATCACATCTGATTTTACAGGCATATGCTATCCTAATAAGTCTTAAGCTTGTTTTTCGCAACTATAGACACTCCTGGATTAGATGTCTTAAAAGATTATATTTAACTATTATTAAGAATTACGGCTGAATGAGGATGGAGAAAAAGTACGCCCAATAAACTATGGGCATTAGAGATTACATTTTCTATTTCTTTCACTTTGGTGTATAGGCAGGTGGTGGCTCGTTGTTTATTAAGTCCCTTGCCGCTGCCTTCTTCCGCCTTGTCTTCTTACATTTCCTCACACAACACCAGACACAAGGGCTTACACATGCCACGAACAGAACCGGTACACCAACAATTGAAAACCAAAATAAGCCAGGTTCTTGGTCCTGGAATGACCACGAGTCATCACTTGGATCTCTACGATCGTATTTGCCATTGGGGATACTCTCTCCTGGCGTCCACGTTGGAACAAGCATGAAACTGGTCAGATCAGGAATACTTGGCGTCAAGGTCGACCGGTCCGATGCTGCCCATTCCACCCACCACGCATCGTGCAGCATAACTGTCGTGTCGGAACCGGTGGTCAGCGCGCTTCCCGAGCCCGAGATTACTCCCGAGCTCCAGACTGTAGCAATGGCTCCCCCGTCGGAAATGGAACGGATGCATTGAACACCATTGATTTCCATATTAAGATTTTCACGAGATTTTTCATACAAAGTGTAGCCACTGTATCAAAGTTAGTGTACTTCCCGTGCAGCGCTCAAATATTGGTTGAGAGAGGGATGGAGTTTGGTGTAGCTCGGACCTATCACAGCAAAACGCCGTTGATATTGGAATTGACGATAACCCAGCCATCTCATAGTATGTCCAGCTATGCGGGCATACAGCCGGGCTGAAGCGGAAGCGGGATTGTGACATGACAGTGTCCCAGCCAGAGGGGTAACATGATGCCACTGGCAGTGAAGACAACACAGAAATCATTGAAGTAACATCATCGCGGTTGTTGATATACGTGGGCACATTGGTGAGAGTGAAGTGGGAGTCACATCCAGGTGGCTGCACAAATGGCGTAGTGAGCGCGAGCAATGCCGTCGCTGTCGCAGCGACGGATGATCTGGTCGCGAAAGACATCGTTGCGACGACAGAAACAATAAGGCTGTCATGTCATGTGGATGCGCCTAGTTATGTGAGAAAGTACCAACGCCAAGCTCGTATCCGAATGTTGGATAAATCCCTACTGTGGCTCGGCTTGATATACGCGCGGTTTTATCGCCTCGGTAGGAATTTTAATACTCATCTACATATACAACACATACGTCGGGCATGTGGACTAGTTTGGAGGCGGAGGTGGACATGGATGTGGACGCGGTTCAATGGTTGGAGGTCTAGGTGTTAGGAATTGGGCTGGGGAGAGTTAAGATGGATTTAGGTATCTGGAGCTACTCTATGTCGTAAGGTTACTGGATAGAGGAATTTTGAGCGGAAGAATGGGAAGATGGTAAGGAGAGCTGCAGGTAGGATTGATATGCTCGGTTTTGAGAACGTGAATGAAGTATTGGATGGGTTTGATAGAGGTGAATACGGCCCAGCGTTTGCGAGTATGGGCAGCGTAGAAGAAGTGAGAGCAGAGAGAGAATCATAGTGAGGGATTTAACAATATGAAAAAGGTGAGGGAAGATGTCTTTTGGTTTGAGAAGGATTTTATTTTTGTAGTAGCTTCAGAGGGGGTTTTTTTATAGCTCGTTATTGAATCAAATTTTGAGACTTTTTCTTGAAAATAAATGTATAGTAACATGTTTACGTAGTGGACGGCATACAGACAACAAATAGCGTCGGCCTGAGAGCAATGGGTACGTAATAAAGCGGGAATAGGTAAATAAGCAACACCAAAAATGGCTCAAGCTGTCAAGGCCTGCATAGGACAGGAAGATGGATTTATGACTTACATTCCGCCTTTAGCCTGTGAAACTAGAACCTCACAGTAGTACTAATCCTCTGTCGGCAGGTGCAATCCTGTTGTTGACCAACTCCTCGGTCTTAGAGGAAATATCCCAAGAGTAAGTTATCATGTATTAGTGCCTCAGAAGATGGAGTCATCACATCCTTTTGCCTGTTTTGGTACGTGATGCTACATCAAGCGGCATTCTGTCTGAGAGGGAATATCGAGGCAAGTGTGGCCTGAATTGTCGCCTGTAAAGGTCATCTATTGATAGAGGTAGCCCAAGACTAAGTAGTCCCGTGTTTCAGATGAACAATAAGGCACCAGATCCGGTTACGTATCTCCTGTTGCGCGTGTCCTGTTGCGTGTTTGGTAAATGATATTACACGGCCAGTCCGTTGAAAACCGGATTGTCGAAGCTAATGTTGGCTGATTGATGAATTGCCAGGGCTTTGGGTAGAGAAGGTTTTTTCTTTGTTACTGTCTTTTAATTTATTTAGTGTCTGTGAATTGACTGCTAATCTGTTGCTTTTACTGAGAGAAACAAAGAGACAGTATTTGTAGATGCCTCGACGGTTTGACTGCTTGAAAAAACGTGTCCAGATGGGTTTTCGGCCACTTCATAAAATTTAAACCAGAGTAGATAGCAACGAAGAAGTGAGTTATCATGACGCTGTTTAGAGATACGAGGCGGTTTATAGCTTATATATTATAGATAAAAGTGCATCAAATTCAAAAAAAAAACCCCGACGAACATAGGAAAACGAGAATAGATCATTTTTGAAGGATCCCATCTCTTTGTAGCCGAACATCAAATCTCACAGCTTGCTATCCCTCATTACACGTCATCATATCGCCAATTTGTGCTGTTAAAACCGTAAAACTCAACAGGATTGGATTTGCCCATGTAGTTCAACTGTGATACATCCGGTCTTTGAGTATAGCATGCTATGGCCCCATCGAGGCTAGGTGCGGGTGTGAGATTGGAACATGTTGCTTTGCTCTAGCATTTCCGGGTTGAGTTTCCGTGGGTGATGCTTATTGGCACAACCACAGCTCGGTTTGAAAAAACAAAAAGAAATATGGGGTTGATTGATGGAAAGCAAGTGCCGGTTAATAGAGAACTGGACCATGGGTTTTGCAATCCCATGGCAAAATAGACATGTTTTCGCACGTCTTCACCTTTGAAGATCTCGCAAGTAATAGCTGTTTTGTATGTACAATATTTGGCATGATGGATTTTCTCTACATCGTCTCTGGTTCAGTGGTGTCATTTTTGATCTCGGTTCCTTGGAAGTGGTTAAGCATGTTATCATATCCCAAGTATTACAATCCAAGGCTTCTTTCCCTGTTGTTCTTTGTACTTTCTAGTGCGTTACTCGTCAAATAGGATCATTTGATTCGGGCAGTTTCTTTACCGAATCTTCTCGATGTGGATGGTTTTCTGTTGCTGTAATATTTTCTATGGAGTGATTGTGTATACATGAGTTTTTGAGCTTACATTTGAGTTTTATGAGCTTACATTTGAATTTTATCAGCTTACATTTGAGTTTTATCACGTTATGTAATTTTGAAGTGTTGATGTTACATGAACATGCAGTCTTAGCGTCCTCTTCGCTGCCCCCCCCTTTTTTTTTTATATATCCTTGCCAGCAAATCTTGCGTATAACCTTTGGTAAGGCTGGCTTCTTCCCCTCTCAAGAACGAGTCAACAGAAAAATTCTGTTCATTGACTTTCATCAACACGTCTCTATAGTCATCGACTTTCTACAATTGACTGCTGGTGACACATTCCAGTCTTGATAGGAGTTACACAGCTACCTCATTAAACGAGCCTCAAGCCTTGTGATACCCGACAAGAAGATGGAGTCTGCCACTCAAGATAAGCCGTTTGCTCCAAGCAAAACAGATCAGAAAAGTCGAGAATACGACAAAACCCAGGTGAAAGAAGACTTCATAAATGAGACAGTATCTGTCCAATACCACCACGATGATCTCCCTGACGCCAAAACCTACATCCGTCTCCTCGAAGTTCTCGGTGACCTCGCTATTGATGACACGACGACCAAATTAGCATGCGCCCTCACAGTATGGCCAGTGAGTGGAGCGCCATCCTACCATGCAATCTCATATGCATGGGGCGACAAAAGATTGACGACAAACGTCTCAATGAATGGCAAAGAGTTAGAAGTCACTATCAACAGTGACTATGCACTTCGACAATCCCAATGGCATGGTAGGGTGCAGTATATCTGGATAGATTCTATTTGTATCGACCAAGTCAACAACAATGAGAAGGGTCACCAGGTCGAGATGATGGGGGATATCTTCAGGAACGCATCTCATGTGCTGGCTTGCGTTGGGTCTCATGCCGATGCTAGCGAGCTCGTTATGAGCGTTCCTTTCTGGGCCCACTCCCTCGAGTACAGCAGAATTTCACCCATGAAGGACGCTCTGGTTGGCAATATATTTACTAAAACGCTCCTTCGGAGCCGCAACTTTCGAACCTTGATGTGGATAGTCAGAATTCAACTTGTCGACTTGCTGAAGCTACTTAAAGCCTTCTTAACTTTTATGGAGAGGCCATACTTCACTAGGGTGTGGATTGTACAGGAACTCTTTATGGCTAAGCGCACCAGTATGTGCTGTGGCGCTGCTCAGCGCCCAGTAGAAGAATTATTCTCGATAATCCGAAACTTCTCCTCTTTTTATTTTAGTAGACCGCTAATACTCTCGTTGGAGCATTCGGCAACATCATTCTTGCCAGCACCTTTAAGGCTGCTGAAATATCTTTCACGATCTCAAATAAGGATAGCAAGACGTGAGTGTGCCACTATTTTGACCCACAGGGCTTTGAAGCATTTTGCATATGGCATTAGTAGCTATCCGACTCATAACAGCCTCTACTCGCTAATACTCAATACAAGAGAATTGCGGTGTGAAGATCCGAGGGACAAGGTCTACAGTCTCTTAGCAATGACCAAATGGAACGTTGCGACACCTATTATACCTGACTATAGCGCCACAGTTTTTGAAGTCGCTGAAGCAGCTCAGCGTAAAATGATGCAAGAAATGGACGCATCGATTAAAGACCTTAAACATTTTGACACCCGACCATTGGGTCTGGCTAGGTTACTGGTGGAGGGCTTGGACCTGAGACATGTGCCCGAATCGATGAAGAGCATGGTGGAAATCTCCCGGGGAAGAACGGGTTGGTGGTATTCTTGCAAGATAACGCATAGCTCCAGCAATGGCTGGAAGTTGGACATCAGGTCTGAGAAAAAATACCATCACGAAAATCGCAATCATAATATATTTTGTCTCTACAGCTACATTGAGCGCGCAAGACTTGCGGTTAATAATTCGGTAGCATCTACCTCCTCAGACCATGTTCAGGTTCTCGACCATGAGGGGCGCTTGATAGCATTGCTACCTCGAAACACCCAACCCGGAGACTTTCTCTGTTGTTGTGAAGAAGAGAATATTCATCTAGTCCTGAGGCAGGATCCCACGAATCCCCAGACGTATACCATTGTTGGTCTAGCAATCCTGGGAGATAATGAGTGTTTGTTATCACCAGCCACCACGGGTCCTTGGTTTGTAATCCATTTTGACGCACTTGATGCCCTTCGTCTGATGATAGTCCGGCGTCAGGATGTAGAATACGGTATCCATTTGAGATCCTTCCTTTCACGGGAAGTGGAGGAGAAGGTGTTGGAATTCCAGGTGTGCAGGCTTCCTGGATCATCCTTCGCACGCAGGCACGAGATCGCTGGTTTCTCACAAGAACCACGGTTTCGCTTCTTTAATCGCCGCAATCCTCCTGAAGCTTATAAACACCTGAGCAAATGGGTACTACTCAAGTCACCTTTGGGAGTACCATTAGAGGAGTCCGTGGAAGAAGTATAGGTGGCGTTCGCTTGTCGAATTTACCGAACTGCAATGCCCACACCTGGGTGCGGGTGGGAAAGTGGCCGATTTCGACGCACGGAAGTAACACAGAACAACAATATTAATTTGGGGTTCAAATGTTTAATGTTTAATGTGAAAAAGGACAGTTGGAGGCCTGAAACAAGCATTAGTTTCACGGGAAAAGAATTTTGTGTTTTGAACCTTAAAAGGGAATTTTATCAACGTTACTAAGGCAATACATAAGGGCTTGTCAGAGCCAACATGTAGGATAGGGGGTTTTTGGCTTAAGCGAGGAAAGTAAAGTGGACTGGTATCACGTGATTAATAGCCATACAATGGCAACCAGTGTTTTTATGGCAGTAGTAAGGAAGGAAGTAATAAATGGTGCAGCTTGAACGATATTATAAAAAGTGTACGTACATGGAAGTGATTTGCGCTGTGCAATACATGCATTGTAATATATGATGTTGTATTTGTGGCTTTCTATTCATATCCCCCCTCTTCCTCGCTTGCTTACCATCCTGATGATCATTGGCCGTCTCCTCCGCTGAAGTGAGCGCCTCGTGATTGGCCATGTGTTTTGCTTGCACGAAGTAGAAGTATGTACTGTACAGTACAGACAGTACTTGCTGTCCTTCCCCGATTACTACTGAGTTGGTTGAGTACTGACCGTGCTGTGCTGGTTGCCGCCGTCCGGGGCATGGAAACACGAAACAGGCTAGCGATGCCGGTAGAAAATCTCGGAGCCAAAAAAAAGATGGAGCGAGCGAGCCAAGGGATTGGATTGCGACGATGGAGCAGCAGTGATTGATTGATTGATTGATAGGTGGATAGATACTTCGTAGATGGGTGGATGGATGGATGGATAGATAGATAGATAGATGGAGCTGCCCCATAAAAACCCAATTACAGGAAAACCCTTTTCCTTTCCTTGCTTTGCTTTGCTTTGCGTTGCGTTGCTCTGCCGCCTTTGCGTTCGGCGAGGGAGGGAAAGAAAGAAAGAGGCGGAGTCCCGACGGCGGAGTACTTATTAGTAAGCGGTGGGGGGCCGTAGGTTGGTCCTTCGTAGTCTCGGCCCCATCCGACCCATGGATAGTACAGTACAGTGGGCTCACGGGTGCTTTTTGTTGATTGTATGTACTGGACTGGACTTGAATTCTATCATATCATATCATATCATATCATATCATACTACTCATACTACTCATATATATATAAATATATACTATACACTATACAAGTATCATATTATAGGTAAGGGAGGACGGGTGTTCAGTTGCTGAGCAAAGAAGAGACAGCCAGAACATGGCAAATCAGGGGTCACCACGCAGAAAGGGAGTGTCGTTGGTGTTGGTGTTGTGGTGCCACTGCTGCTATAGCATCCATCCAGTAAGGGTCACTTTATAATTACTTTCGTATTCCAGTACGTATGCATGTGCGGTACACTCGCAGCAAAGACATGCAGGGACTCCCTTATGTACTGTACAGTCCAGTATGGCATGTATCTTTCTTTTTTCCGCGGGCTGAGCGTCGTTGGCCTGCAGGGATAACGTGACCTTGCATCGCTTATTGGCTACAGATGCCTGTCGACGGATCCCCGATTTGGTACCTGGCTAGCCCGTATTCGTGAGCACTAGCCTCCCAACCCCTGCCCAGAATGTGATGGCAGCCTGGGATCTCAGGCTGCCCATCAACAAAGCTGCCAGGACTTCGCCCATTTTCCATCCTGCCATCCACTCCACTCCACTCTACTCCACTCCACCCACCCACCTCACTCACTCACTCACTTCCTCTCTTTTTCATTGTCTTCCATCCTCCTCCATCCTCCATCCTCGCTTTTGTTTTTTACTTTCCACCACCACAGCTCGACGCTTGTATTCTGCGGATACTTTTACATTCATTCATTCTACCCAACGACCCACTTCGAGATCTCACTTCTCAACACCTTCTTTGCACTCTTTTTGTCGATTCATCGCTGCCGTCGCAAAATCTGATTTACGAATCCTGTCTTTACACATCACTCGTATCCCGCAAACAATATACTTCGCACAGCCAAAACTCGACCATCCGGCCGCTATACCCCCCTCACGAACATCATGAAGTCTACTACATTCGCCCTTGGATCGCTGCTAGCCACCATTGCCCTCGCACAACCCCATCGTCACCAGCAGTTCCACCAGAAGCGAGCCGACGCTGAGCCGGTCGTCATCACCACCGAATGGGTCGAGGTCTACGAAACCGAATATGTGACCGCTACCATCTGGGTCTCTGAAGGAGAGGTCCCAGCTACCAGCAGCGCCCCGGCCTCCGACGCCTTTCCAACCCCAGTTCCCGCTCAATTTTTCGAGCCCAAATCCCCAGTCGTGGTTGCGGTCCCAACACCGGCCACAACTTCCTCGGTCTATGTTGCCCCAGCACCTCAGTCAACGCCAACCCCAGCTCCGGTTGTTGAAGCGCCTGCTCCAGCCGCCGCTAAGGTCGAAGCTCCTAAGGTCGAAGCTCCAAAGGTTGAGGCCCCAGCCCCAATTGTTGTCGCTCCCGTTGTTCAAGCCGCAGCAACCACAGCGCCAGTTGTCGCCCCGGTCGTCGCCCCGGTCGTCGCTCCAGTCGTTGCGCCTGTTTCATCCGCAGCTGCCCCAGTTGTCGCTCCAGTCGATACCTCAGCCGTTGGTTCCTCCACCGGACTCTGTGGTAGCAAATCCGAGCTTTGCGGAGGTGACCTTACATTCTACGACCCGGTCATGGAATCCTGGGGAGCATGTGGATGGCACAACGACGGACTTACCGAGAAGGTCGTCGCACTCCCAGTCGGTCTGATGGGCGCCCAGTCCAACGGAAACCCATACTGCGGAAAATACATTACCATTCTTCACAAAGGCAAATCCACCATTGCCAAGGTTGTCGATAAGTGCATGGGCTGCAAAGGTCGAAGCATCGACATCTCCCGCTTTGCTTTTGATGATCTAGATGACCAAGGAGTCGGCCGCACCACCGCTACCTGGTTCTTCAACGAGTAAATACCCTTTACTCGGAGGAACTGCGTGTATGGGAGTGGATCTCTCAGGCCTACGAAGCTGCTAGCTGGCTTCGGACGATTCTCGTTTATATTTTGGGGAAGGCGAACGAAAGGCGCATTGCACATACTAGGAAAGTATTCAAAAAGAGAAATCTACTCACATGATGACAATGTGGTGCCAGGAGCACGGAATGAAATGTTTTTGGATCTAGATATAGAACTTCTTGTAAATACTTTAGACCACAATGTGTTACCGCACAGGACTGGCATTTTTGAAGCAAAAAAAGTTTCACCCTATCTTTGGTTTTGGATATTCCCTTCTTTGCGGCTAGATTGTGATGTCTTTGTGAATACAAACTACTACTACATGCTATGTATAATTGCACACCCTCAATATCACAATCATAACCAATGATCAAATATAAGCAAATTTGATCTGTGGCAAAAAGAACATTGACTCCCTTTCCCCCTCAATATTCCAAGTTTTCTCCCCTCTTCTCCCCAAATCTAGAATTTAAAGTTTACCACGAGAAGAAGAGCTACCTACCTACCGGGGGGTTTTTTTATATCCATTTATCCATGTCGTAGAAATGTAGAAATGAAAAATGAATCACATATATACCCTACACATCGTCATGACCATCCTCACCATCCTCACCAATGATCTAATGATCTAATGATCTAATGATTTAGAAAGCAACTACCTCCAATCAAATTTCAATTGTCTGGAAGAAAACAGAAAACAATGGATTAAGACATCGTCTGAACATCTTTTTTTTGGGGGGGGATATTTTCTATATGTATATATAATAATAATGATCAATCTGAGTACCTCGAGATAAGTCTTTCTTCCTTTCTTCTTTTCTTCTTTTTCCTGTACATTCGAATTCTACAAACACCCTACACCATATAACTATGCTGGAGGAATTGTTAACATGTTACATGGGGTCATTATATTTGCATCGCGCTGTTCTGTTCTGTTCTGTTCTGTTCATACACGTACACCCACCCACTTTGACTTTGACTTCCCTCCATCCCCCCCAAATCTCTGCATAGTCTGGTACAGTACATCCGAAGAACCTTCCTCATCCAATCCCCATTTTACACTTTACAAACCAAGTGCAGTGCCTACGACACAGGCGCATCACCGCTCTTTCCCTCCGCCTCGCCCTCCTCGGCGGGAACCAACACCTTTTTCTCCTCCAGCATCTTCGCCAGCTCGCCGTTCTGGTGCATCGCTACCAGGATATCGCAGCCGCCGACGAATTCTTTGTCGACGTATAGTTGCGGTATCGTGGGCCATTCGGAGAATTCTTTGATGCCTATAGAAGAAAACAGCACCAGATATTAGCCAATCCGTTCATGCATCTATAATTATATAATGAAAAAAAAAGACATCTCCCGTTCCAACAACTCCAATATATCTCTCACCACTCTTCCCCCCCAGGAGAAAAAGGTAAAGAAACGTAGAAAGAGAATAACGTAAAATAGAAAAATGAGAAAACATACCCGCCCTCAACCCGTCGTCCTCAAGCACGTTAAACGCACTGAACTTCTTCGGATCCACGCCCTGCAAGCCCAGGATTTGGATGCTCGCGCGCGAAAACCCGCACTGCGGCGTTTCCGGCGTGCCTTTCATAAACAGCACCACGGGCGCCGACGAGATGGCCGAGGTGATGGCGGCGCGCGTTTCCGCCGAGAGGTACCGGCGCAGGATCGTGCTGCCGGCGGTGCTTGTGCTGGTGGGTTGGAAATACGAGCTGGCGATTGGAGTTTTGGTGGCGCGGAGGGCCTGGTGAATGGATAGAGGAATTAGTATAGTTATTCGTGTTGGGTCTTTTGAAGGAGGAGCGCCGGGGGGAGGTTTGAATGGGGTAAATTTACCGTGCGGAGAAGTGGACGGGTTAACATTTTTTATTTATTTATGAGGTGTAGGTTGATATGTGGTGGTGGTGGGGGATTTTCTTTGTTGGAAAAAAGGTGGTTGATTATCTCGATTGATGATGATGAAATTGTTGATACGGCATTGGCCCGAGGCCAGTGACGAGGCTGACGAACTCGGGGGAGTTGGTCAGCGGGCAAGGCTGTGGTTACTTGAACGTCTTCTCAGGTGACATTCGACTTTTAAATTTATTACAACAACTACAAAGAAACCAGTCTTTTTGAAAGCGTGGAAGTGTTTAACGTAATTGGATTATCTACAAGACCACCGCCGTCAATTTCTTTGGCAGCTTCTACATAGGCATATTGTTCTGACCATTTCCCTTTCTCTAGACACCCAAATTCAATACATCCCCTGGATTTCTTCTACATCTAGGGCCGTAAAACCACCTATTTGGTTATCTAGTAGTCTTAGGGAAATTCAGGCTTATCTGTATATTCTGATATAGGCGGGAAAAAGACTACTTAGCACCAAGTCTTACCAAACCCCCATTTTTCTGTCACTTAACTACGCTCCTAGGATATATTTCATAAATAGGCAAGTAAACATAATAGCACTCCTGATTCTTTAGAAACTAACGTTGGTTTTTGCAGTTCTGTACCCTATCTAAAAGATCTTATACTCTACTATCTATATACCGGTGCAACTAACGTGGCAAGCTATCTTTAAGATGGCCGAGTTCAAGGCCTCCGATTTCGTCAATGACGGAAAAGTCCACTTGTTGCTTGCGGCTTCTGGATCGGTTGCTACTATCAAAATACCAAATATCCTTTCTGCTCTCTCGCATCACCCTAATCTCTCCATTCGGTATAAATCCTAAATTTCTTTGTAACTATAGCTAGACAACCTACGTAGAGGCAAACTCATGGAGCCATGCTTCTTATCATAGGTGGAGATACTAGCTCCTAAGATAATGAACATGAATTCCTTGAGAAGCCTCTGCCAGATTTCGCAGTTGAAATATATATCATACTAAGTTTCAACCACAGTCTGATTCTCACCCGCTCCGCCGCCTCCTTCCTCGCTGGCCAAGCTGCCGAGCAGCCCTTCCTGCAAAGCCTGCTGGACATCCCAAACGTTGATTCCATCTTCCTCGACGACGACGAATGGTCTCGGCCGTGGACACGCGGCGCGGCAATCCTGCACATCGAGCTGCGGCGCTGGGCACATCTCCTCGCCATCGCTCCGCTCTCCGCCAACTCGCTCGCCAAGATCGTGGCGGGCATGGCGGATAACCTGCTGATGAGCGTCGTGCGGGCGTGGGACACGACGGGCATGGACCAGGACGGCGTGTTTACGTGCAGAAAGCGTATTATTGTGGCGCCGGCCATGAACACGATGATGTGGCGGCACCAGGTTACGGCCAAGCATATCGCGGTGCTGGAGGGGGAATGGGGAGTGGGTGAAGGGAGGGAGGGAGAAGGGTGGTTTGAGGTGGTAAGGCCTGTGGAGAAGGAGCTGGCTTGTGGCGATGTTGGCGATGGCGCTATGAGGGAGTGGAAAGAGATTGTCACTATCATAGAAGAGAGGCTGGGTCTTACTCAGAACGGCGGCAGAGTGAATTCGTGATGATTTTACGGCAAGAACTAAATCAATATTTTCAGAGATCAGAATCTTTATAATGCAGTTGTGTTGAACAAGTAGGTATGGTATGTATGTCCTTTCTAGCCAACTAATTTCTTGAGCAATGTAGTTTCATTGATACATATTCAAGTGATCCAATGCTTGATCGTGATATCTACACAGTTCTTAAATGTTGCTTACTTCATGCAGCTCTCTAACCCATTTTATTTTTCGTAGCTCAGATTGTTCCGAGAATTGCAAACAAAGGTGATCATGGAATCAGATCAGAGTTAATGACTTGGCTTCCACTTATAATAAAGAGTATATAAAACAGGTTAAGATCTGTTAAAAGAAAGTACCAGCTTGCTAATTGCGTATATTGGATGACAGTACTTTCGATGTTTTTAACTCGCTTTTCTCATTTCTTACTCATTTCTTTCACTGATTTATAACTCTTAGTCTCCTTGTATTCGGTCCGTGAAAAAACAGGTTATATACGTTCGTTAAGGTTTAGCTATTTCTTACGCCCCATACCTTATAGATCCCACTGCCTACTTATTAAGTCCTGCGTCGCGCCCTAGCTCATGTCCCGTGGTCAAGTCTTCAATCATCAACAAACAAGTTTTCTAATAACGACAATACCTTCTATATAAATAAATAGTTAAAAACGTGAAATGGAGATTGGAGATGGATAGTATAACCACAGAAGGCGAGATGCTAGCATCTTAAAAGCTTCGATCCTCAAAGCCTAACTTCCTCCAACGTTAACCCCACATAAACGGTACGGCTGAAATATCCTTTTAAGAGCGCAACCAGCTGCTATGATAACTATGTGAGCCTCCAATACTCTAAAGAAGTTTTAAGTTTATCCTGTTAATGATTAAATAATATCATGATTTCATGAATTAGAACATTCAGTTATAATACCACAAGCTCCCATCCTTGAGCGCCCACGATGTAGCACTATGAGCTATTGGGTAAATCTCACTTGACAGGTGGCTAGTGGTCCCAACTAATGCTTCGATACGAATCCAAGCATGAATCTTGAGCTTCGATATCAAGTCCAGAGTACTGGGAGAGGCGTGCGAGATGCTTATTGACAAGGCCCTGATTACATTAGTTAGAAAATATCGTAGTTTCAAGAATACGAATTATGTACAAGAGGTATAATTGGAATACTTTTCTGGGGAGATCACAGATAATTCTCGTAAAGTTTGAGGCGAACATGGTGGTATGTATCTAGTACAGAGGACTGGGAAAGTCGGGCGAGGTGCTTATTAACAAGGATCTGGGAATATGTAGCTCACGACAGATTGGGAATACATTTCACAAAGCCTTAGTCTTGGAAAGCCTTGTGCGTCTTTAGCCAGCGGTTGCCCTTCCCGGCGGATTCATAATAAAGAAACCGGCAGAGAAAACTTTGAGATCCATTATGACGTTCTTTGCTCGAAGATCTTGAGGTAGTTGAGGGTACAGGAAGATTTGAGTCTTAATGCTGACTAATAAGTTAAGAGGCACTTGAATATTAGAGTGCAGAGAGAATAGAACACTCAGAGCACCGCTTTACATATATCGCTAACTTCATAATTTTGCAATTGAACTGCAATCATTTCAAGACGGCAGTCAGCCTGAAGACGTGTTGGTGAGAGCCATATTATGCAGATACTCCATGGAAACTCTTTATTTCATATTGACCATCATTTTGGTTCGTTTGCCAACCTCATTCCGATTTAGCTCGCCCAGGACTTTCCTCTTCCCCTTATGGGTAGTATCATCCAAGGGCATAGTTTCCGAATCTTGAACAGCACAATAAAGAGTTTCAGAAGTGTCTACATGAAGGGGGATAATCCGGCTATAGACCAACTCGGCTTCAAATGCATCATAGGGGTGGTCAAACTTCTGGAGATATTTCTGGGATATGTTTGCCGTATATTGATACATTCGGGATTGAAGTTCAACTCTATTGCCAGAGGACGAGATTTGCCTTGGGTGGTCAACAAAGTAAAGAATTACCTGTATTATCACGTTAGTTACTTTGCTCGTTTGGGTAATGGCACCCCTCAAAAAAGAAGCGTGATGCTGACATACCTGCTGTTGCAAAAGTATCTGTGTCTGCTGTTGGAGATATGTCTGTTGTGCCATTGCAATGAGGATGGCGACAAAAAAAGGTATAATAGGTGAACTGCTTTGGAGGGCAGCGCGTTTCACCCGAGCTACATAGATGTCCTCTGCAGGTCTAGCTTTTTGATGCAGCTCGTCCAACCATGTACTATCAATATATGCCCAGACAGGCGCACAATTTTGATATGCGACAAGAGGCAGACGGAATTTACAGATATGTCGCTGGTTGTATTGGAGAATTAGGTTACTGCCATAAAATTAGTTAGGTATACCAGTACCAGCACTGTTATAGGGCTGGCTGAGCTGTAGAAGATGCAGAAACGACATACCTGGGACCAATTTTACACCGGGGAAAGATCTCATTGCCCAGGTTCCTCATAATGCGCCGAGCCAGCATATTCCTGCACGTGAGTCTCTCATTGCGTTGCAACGACCATAGATCAGCAAGCACCCGGATAGGGACCACAATGTTCTTGTTGGAGTTGTTGGGCTGAACGATTAGTTCATGTTCATATTCATTGTTAACAATGCAGGTCAAGAGAGTCAGATGCTGGGCGGTCCATTGCAAAGGATGAATATAAAGACGCGTTCTGGAATGCTGCAGGAGAAGGTCTCGCAGTGAACCTGGGGCAGCTATCAGCTGTATCAATGGTTGAGGGCGTGGGGATGGAAATTGGTAGGAGGAAGTCCTTGAAGGAGGCGGTGATTGTGGTTGTAGTGGTGGTGGTGATCGTGATTTTGGCATCCTTCCTTGAAGTGTTGATTTTGGTATTGACGATGGTGACGAGGTTCGGGGTTGTTGCACCTAACAACTCGGCATCGGTGCCTGGGGCATTCTCAAGTTACGTTTCAATAAAATACCACCTACACTATGGGAGGCAAAAGCATTTCTAACCCCATTTCATTTTGCCATTTCACTACCTGAAACCAGAGCTCTTTTATGTCTCAAGCATCCGGCATCCTGCCTTCCGCTTTGTTTTTGGCAAGTGTTTAATATTCAACACCATGTATATACATAGATAAGAGTTAAAGGAGAATGGAGAATATATACCCCAGAAGACCAGAATCTTTGAACAGTTGCTTCTTGGGGAGGAGAGAATTGGTCTGTCTGCTCGACACTTGGGGGTTTGAAACTTCCTTCCTCAACCACTTTCCATCAAAGTTAACCCCACACAAACGCTACGACGAAAATCTCCTTTTGAGAACTCTGGATTTGAATTTCTAGCTCATTTGACCCCTGTGGACAGCATATTTGAAAATCTTCCGTCGTCGAAATATCTTCCACATGAACCGCCTGAGACTTCATGCTCTTCGTAGAGTTATTCACCATCTGCGTGACACAAAGATGGCCTGACACAACTTTGACAAAATCCAGAGTGAGTGATAGATTATTCAGTTGCAGATGCAGCGACGGTGTCTACAACGTGATCGATTGGCTGTAAGGCAATTCGCTGTACTCGATACTTATCAGAGACACTTTGCTCAAAACTGCCGGTTTCCCGACACTCTCCTTGAGGGTGACAGTTCCTATCGTCGATTTTGAGTTTCCAGCTGGTATAGAACGTCGCTCGGGAGGAGTTTTTGGTGGAGTTAAGGGTAACTCGAACCCAGGTGGTATTTCGTCAATTAGAATAATATCTTGAATACTGGGTGTTTTCGGCCGAAGTGTTGATGTGGATGTTGAGGTCGAAGGTTGAAGAGTCAATTGTCCAGAAAGCGCAGAAGACGATGGCCAGATCGCGTGATGGTGTAAGACGCTCTCGTTTGGATGGTAGCATGGACCCTTGGCCGATCGGGACGCGATTAGGATCCTGTTATCTAACACTGCCTTAAACTGGGTTGTTAATAGGCCAAGTTCTTCTTGACGTTGTGCCGGGACTTTTAACCAATATGGCAGGATCCATTTAGGATACAGCCTGCCATGGGTTCGAGGAACGGCAAAGCCGCCATGGAGCTGGAAGAAGAGATTGCACAGATAACAAGCACTTTTACTCGAGCAGATGACTCTTGGTCGTGGCCGGTCTGGATGAAGCTCGTACCAGAAGAGGAGTTGTATTTCAGCGTGGACCTTGTAGTCAGACTTTTTGCTTGAGGCAGGAACAGGAACAAGAACTTGAAAAGGTTCCACCTGGATGTTGCGGAATACACGGCATCCTTTGTCCCTCGCGGCGCAGACAAGTTCAAGTGAAGCAGAGTAATAGCGACCAATTTTTCCAACTGCTTCTGGCAAGTGTCTTTTCATAGTTGGTTCGCCCGAGTATCTTTGCAAGGCCTTGGTAAGATCGATTGCAACGACAAGTTCGTGGGTTGCTAGAGCTATATTTCGAACGATTTCGTGCTTTTCAGTATCGCTTGAAGGTGATTTTGGCATCCTTTCAAGTGTATCGAATAATCTCTGCAAAACCTGTACTTTTCGTCTTGCTTCTACTAACTTACTGTCAGGGAAACCCGATGTAGCTGATACAGACTCATCGTTGAGAACTGTGTTCAGCTGGTTGATGAGAGCCCCCTTCTTTTTACCTTTTTTGGCCTTCCCATGTTGTGATCGCAAACGTGACAGAATTCGAGGCAAATCTAGAACAACTACACTCCGAAATAAGGCATCCGTAGCCTCTAATCGTGACATTTCTATAAAGCAGGTCAACTAATTTTCGGACCGCGCCGAGAATTACCAACCTCTTCGTGCAGCTTTTTGTAAGATTTCAGCTAGCTTCTTGAAACCATCTGTGACCGTTGAAAGGTCTCCGGAATTTGATGCAATCCGAATAGTCATTCCTTCTCCGTCGAGCTGTTCTTCAACACATACCCCCATCACCTTGAGGCTGTTTTCCGAAATTGCAGAGATAAATGCCAGGTTACTAGAAATTTCATTCTCTCGTAAAATACTCAACCGATGGGTTGAGTCGGTCGAGATAAGACTGTGCTCTGTCGGCCTCTCGGGCACTTGATTGAGCGTTTCAAGACAGTTAATGCTTTGTCGCAATTGCTCCCAGCTGGTCGCACTTCCCCACATGATTATTGCACACAAATATGTCACGGCTTGATATTCGTAGCCTCGGGTCTGTGGTTGAGATAGCTCAATCCCTTCAGGTTCATGATAGAGTTCCGTAGTGGTGACTCTGTAATCTCACTTCTTACTACCTCGGACAATGAATCATTTTTTCCACTTGATGATTTGGCCAGCAGCCTCATTTTGCAAGCCTCCTTCGTTTTAATGCAGCCTCTGAAGTATTGGGAACACAAGATGTGAAATCTCCAATGATATGGGCTGCAGCCGTGGTTGGTCCGGGACTCGAGCTCAACTTCCGCGTTTAAATATGCGGGCAGCCAGTTAGGATATCCTCCAATACCTTTGAAGCCATAGTGTTGATCCTGGCCAACAGAATGTATTCATGGTAAAGAGGGCCATTTCTAACTTTGAGCAATGGAATGCGAGGCCTGGCAAAGCAGCTGATTTGATGTATATAGACTACGTTGTAGTCTAATCTACTCTTTGCGAGGTGCAACTATAACTATCGACATTCTTCGAAACTAGAAATCCATAATGCTGCAAGAATCATTACCTAATTACAAAAGTGATGTGCACTAGTTATTGATCTTTGAAGTTACCCTTTGTTTGACTTAGGATTGAAGTGAAGTGTATGAAATAGATACCGACATATATTAATTGTCACATGATATGTAATCAAATCAGGGCTAGTGCACCTAATCTCTACTTATATAGGGAGATCCGATGTCGAATATCATTGCATTTGTAATGCATTACAAGTAAATACACTTAGCTAGTGCAGAGCCTTGAGAGATAAAAAGTCTTGTGTAGTAGCGTGACACTGTCAAGCACTGATACAGTCTCTCGCCACACTTACACCGCCACACTCTTCATTGATTGATCAATTAACTTAACCTTATTACTGAGAAGTAGTATTTGACCGAACCTTACTTCGACACTTGGGTCTGCCGATCGTGATGTCAGCCAAATCTAGACCGTGAGCCTAGTCATGAATTGAATTGTTGATTTGGAACGTCAATAAAGAAACATGGCAATATAATCATAATCCACCGTAGGGCATCAATTTTCGCAAGGGAAATAAAGACATCTTGCTTGGATTTAAAGGTTACCGAAATCTCTTTGATGGTTCACGTCACTTCATCTTCTCACACCTTGGCTCGTGGATCAGCTGTTCCCCACGAGCCAAAAATCAGCATATTCCAAGCACCGTGTGGCCCGTCATCGAACAACATTCCAAGGCCTTGGCTACCAAACCACCATCTCGTCACCAAGGAAGGCTGAGCATCCGAGTCTCACGCTACCCAGCCATAAAATCTCATAAAACTTCCTGCAACCCCGCAGCTGTCAACCACTTTACAATCTTTGAACCTCTTGCAGCAAACTCAAACATCATCAAACATGATCCTCCCACGTGCCGCCGATGTAGCTACTGAAGCTTACGACATGGTTTTCCCAAGACAGTATACTTCAAGTCGGTATGTATTCTATCTTTTCATTATGCATGGCGCATCATGAATCATGTTGCTTGCTACTGCGCTTGACACAGTCACTAACATTAACATAGCTCCTGTCGATACAACAGAAGATACTGCAGAACGCCATGGAACAGTTACGGACGATGGGTTCTCGCCGGTGTTTTGATCTTCTTCTCTCTGATGCTCGTTTTCTTCCTCCTGTATGCAAGACCCTACCAACCCGATCTAATATATATATACATACGTATATGTATATTTAAACTCCGAGAATAGAATTAACACCAACCAGTTGTTGTCGTCAACGTCGTCGCCGTCGCATGATGACCCAACACACAACAAATGCCACCCCGATGAATACCCAGCAGGCATATGTCAACAACAACCCTGCCGGCTACGGCAATCAGGGCTACAATAACGGAACCCAGTATGCACCACCCCCAGGAGCTCCTCCCCAGCAGCAATATGGAGGTAGCAACGATGGGTACTATGGCCAGCAGGCTGGAGTTGCTCAGCCACAGAACACATACCAAGGAGGATATAAATGAGTGGTTAACTAAAGGATGAGGAGCCGAGATGAGCTTCCTTCTATGTACACTTTTATTTTATTTTATGATTTTGATGATTTTTGGGAGGAGCTTGGATTCTGGTTTTGCGATATTAAGAAATACAGTTGAGGCTTCGGTTTGGGAGACACACATACATATGTATATATATATATATAATAGTATTTTGTAATTGTGACACTACAATGCATTATACCACACATCAAAAAACTTAAATCGATATAAACGCTTTGCCCTGTCTGTTTTTGTTTCAACTCCTTACGCTCGTAGTCGTTGCCAAATTCCTGCCGATTGCATTGGTTCTCTCCATCGACACGATCTGATGGGAAGGACCAGCTTCTGCGTGCTTACAACGATGACCCGAACGAACGTAGGACCTCTGTAGAGTAAACTAGTGAGATGAAAATGGTGCCCAGATGATAAGCATTGCTAAACAATCTCCGCAATATATCGCCGCCTACAGCTAGGGGGGGCCCAGCCTTAAGTATACAGTACTAACACACTATGTTTGAACGCGATTACGGATATACAGCAACATATCGTTTCCCCGGCAGGGGCTGAGTGTCTGCTCGAGGTGTCTGCTGGACCGCAGGGCCAGCCTCCAATGAATGAGCAGTCGCACTTTTCCTTTTCTTTCCAAAAGATCTTCGCCTACGACCGCACTCTTCGCCAAAGACGTTTGTTCGTTCGCCAGACCATACGGATTAGTAGGTGTGGAGAACACAGTAAGGATCTTGAAGACTCTTCTGGCTCGTTGTGAGGTTGACCGCCTAGCTAGAGATTAGCCTTTGCAGATAATCAGAATTGAGTGGCTTGCGTGTAAACCCAAAGGCAAAGTCTCACTGTGTCGAGCCTCTTCGCTAGAAGATAATCTCGTTGTCCGGATCGTATATCATCTTCCAAATGGACCGGAAAGCGGTACTAGACAGCATCGTGTACCATCATTCGTATCACAGAATAACTGACGGTATACACAACAGGGTACAGAGGAGTAAGGCCCATGAGACCTTCGCTGAAGTCGTGTACCAGGATCAGTTACAAAGGAATCAGCAGATGAGGTACCTTTGAATAAAATTGGATCATCACAATTCTTTCGTTGAATCAATTCCCCGTTTCTAACTCATCATCTGAGCTACCGACGTAGTCTCTTCAACTGATCCACAAGGCACTTCCCTAAGTCGACGAGGATGAACCAGCAAAACAACGTAATGATACAAGGACTTAGGATGATAGTGTAAAGCCGAGAGGGCCGTGTCCTACCTTGTATGTTGGCAACACCCATATGCACATTTCCTTCTACTGCAGGTGATCGTCTTTCAATCACGAACGGAGCAGCAAGGGAAGATTCCCATATATCAGCTCCATTTTCACCTTCTGGAACCCAATCCTCAAGGCTCGGTAGCTCAAGGATGAAAGATCCACCGTGTACTGAGATGTGTAAGAGAGCCTCGAGAGCTTCGCGAATCCTTTCGCTATATTGGCATTCGAAAATGGCAATATGTAGTTTGGTTATTGCGGGCATATCTGTGAAGACTTTGCAGAGATACATCCAATCTTGGGGCTCTATCAAGCTTTCAGGAGGCGTTAAGTAGTCCGATGGAGTCACCCGCCAGTTCAAGCCCACAGAGCGGATCGTAGCTAGATTTTGGGGCTGAATTGTAGACAAGAACCGCACTGCTGTATGAATATCCAGAAAGTTGAACTCTAGGTTAGAGTAAATAAGATGTGACATTTCTTGATAGCTGCATCTAATTAGTCTTAAACCGAAAGCATAGAAAATCAACTTACACTCGTTGACAGGATAGCAAGAGGCTCATTTTGGTAGAAGGCCCTATTTCTGCTTTGACAGCCTTGGATTCCTGAATTAGATGCTGCGCTTCCATTGTATGTAGGTCATCTAGTCTCCAGTTCGCAATCCGGCAACAACCTAAATGGCCTTTAGGCCAAGCTCCATAATGGGTTCCAGTGATTAAGAAAGGGTCGCCTAAGGAAGATGCACAAGGCGTGCACGTTAGTTTCCCGTCCGGGAAAATCTCGGCTTCAGGTTCTTCCCACGGTGCTGCTGTTGGCAAAGTGACTTGTGATTTTGTGACGATATGAAGGGTGTTTGTGGTCCAGCCCCAACTCTCAATAGTATATTTGTAAATCAAAACCCTCACTTCTAGAGGAAGTTTGGCGAAGAATGGGGAATCTAGCTGGTAGTTAACTAGCTGTAGTGACGTCTCCTGGGTTTCGACTGAGATCGCATTTGCTGACTCAATTCCTATCTTGCGAAGCTGGATCCCGTCATTGACTCTCTTGGATTTTCTAGAGAAGGCAACCATGATTTTTGGAGAGTATGAAGAGAATGTGACCAGCCTTTAAAGATCACGTGAACTGTCGAGGTTGTGATAGTACATGATCAAGTCCAAGAGGTATGCGTGGCTTGGTGTAGGATACTTTGGCTATCCTGATGCTTACAAAGACCGTACTTTATAGTAAAGTAAGCAATAGTCAAGTAGAGTACTGAATGAAGATTAAAGCTTTGAGATAAACGCTAGTGTGGTGTACTGTTGCCTGGGAGTCCTAAGTATTGTAGAAAAGTCAGTCCTGAAAAGCAAGTCATTAGTGCAGTGGATGCATTGGATTCTTAGTCGGCAGTAGATCTGATGACTGCGGTGGATAGGACTAGGCACTTGATGGATTTTGACGGAGAGGAGAACAGAACATAAGGAGATTCGGAGTCAGCAGCTGGCTTGGCAGTTGGCGTTTCTCAACCCCTGAAATCATACATGGAGCCTTGCTGTACTCGTCGCAGTACGTACGAAGATATTTTAAACTTCTTCTGGTAGTTTACTCTTGATATTTGACACCAAGTTTACATATCTCTTCTGTCCTATAAACTTAGGAAGCAGAACGTATCTATAATCACGTGATATACATTGCCTCTTAGTTAAGTTAGTAAGTGGGAAGTTCATGACAACAAATAACTGAGACTAAGGCGATACATGGTATTCATTGTGTCAAAAGAATTTGACATGTTCAAAACACAGGTGCTTGCGCTATGACTTGATCGTTGCATGCACTCATAATGTTATTTCCACTCTCGCGTTATAATTTCTTTTTGTGCCGATTATAACTTTATTGTCACAACAAATCTCAGTCCAATCTATCATCAGTTTATTTATTGATGTGAATATCACCGGAGGATCTTAAGGGGACCTCAAATCAGTCAATTAAGACTACAGGTTTGGTGCCTATAGAACACGAATACTTTCAAGCATGGTATAGCTTTCAAATAAGTTGGAGCTCAGACCTGAATTGAGATAATTGATAGTGGAAAATCAAGGCAATGTGACAAATCAATTTCTTTTTGCTATCAGTTATAACCTTTAGGTGAATACTCGCATTTCTTCGTGGCAAGAATATTCCCTCGTTTTACGTAGCCCACCACTTTGGACGATAACCTGTTGCTCTACCTCCACCCTCCCGACATTAATATATACCGACCACTTTGTCCATCAACCGAGAGAGTAAATACGAGGTTTTGAAAAATCATCGGGTGATCTGGATAAGTTGATAACAAAAAGTCCAGTCAGATTACGATGTTTTCAGCTTTGAGGTTGGAGAGAGAAAGTCACGACGATAGTGGCTACGCCAGAATCATACAGACACTTCAATGGTGCTATGGCTTACAGCGGATGTACGCAATAACGATAGCCTAATTAATGGTTTTGCACCTAGGTTAGATAGACTCTGGTCAAAACTGGCCAGCTCTGGGTAGAATACAATTGTGAATCAGGGGGTTCTCGCTAAATTCCCCTACAAACAAGCCATGATGTCATCTGATACCCCCCGCCCCACCCACCACTTGTGCCTTAGAACTACCAAAAAAAAAAGAAGAAGAAAAAAGACGGGATCATATCCAGATCACCATCATGACTATTCTAGATAGAAGGAACCTGCTCTCCTACTGTAATGGAGAACACCAAACTGCAAAAAAAGAAAAAATTGGGTTAAGCATAAGCTACTCCAGGTCAGGGTCGAACTGACGGCTTTCGCATGACATATTTATCAGTTTCCCGATATATATAAGAACGACACGCTAACCACTCTATAAACCAGTTAGTTACAGGGTTCCTCTGATTGTTCAAAGGCAGTGACTTACGCGTCACTGGAGTTGTTTGGTTTAGTTTTGTGTTTCGTTCTCAGCATTTTAAACTATAATGTGGGATATTTAAAAGTGGGGCTATTAGTCATCTGTATGGTGCGCTCTCAGTGGTGGTGGTACCGTGTCTCGTGTGTGCTTCCATCGATCCTCCGCCCCATTTATATTATATTTTGGCAGGTGAGGAGGGAAATACTCCTAAGGCTCGCTTTCCCATCATTTTATTATAATCTAGATCTCATAAATTAATCCACGAATCCTCCAATGCGGAGTAGCGCTAGCCGAGCGGTAAGAGAATTTGAGTTCTAGGCGAAAGCTGAACAACGTTCTCTCGTAGGTCCTGGCCTACTTTCTATACACCTTTTTTATGCGGTCCAGATCTCAATTTGCCAATATCTTCGGTCTTGACGACAAAGAATAGGTAAGTAAGGGATGTCGGCAGCGTAGATATGTGTGCCATGAGATTGGGTGCGTATGCCACCTTGATCACACCGAATCCCTCTCCTTTCTCACCCTTTTTCTAACGCCGCAGTTTTGAAATAAAAGGCTGTTTAATTTGTTCATAAGATTATATACCCCGGAATTTACATCCAAGGCGGACGTTGGGCCCTTCCTGGTCTAGGTCAAAGATTCATTCATACTCTCCGCTGCCTCCTCTTAAGTCTGACGCTTAAATTTATACTCAACAACCAACAACCAACATCTAGCCACCTTCTCTTAAACTCCGGAATTGGCCCAGTCAAACAACTTGACCCCTTGATATGCCGCACTGCTTACCACTCCGGCAAGTCCTCCAGCAGGCTCTCCGCTCAAAGCAAACGCGAGTATCGACAACAATGAAATATCCACTCACTGCACCTTGGGGCGTGGGTATTACTGCTGCCGATTTCGAGAAGCTCAAACGCGGGTTTGAGCCAAAGCAAATGGAAGATAAGTGGGCCTGCTCAGCTGACCAGCCCGATTTGCAAGGCTATATTGTTGTGCGTTGGACTCAGACCTGGACTGAGCGCGAGACGATTGCTCTTCGAGTTAACTATCTTAGTGACGGCGCGGAGATTGTTGATATAACATGGGATCGAAGTACTGGCGCGACTCAAGTCGACGAAGATGAAGGCAAGGCGCTAGTAACAATGCTATGTCAAAACGTACTGGGCTGCGAGTGGGCAATATAAACCACCAGGAACCAGGAACCAGGCCGCATGATGCTTTGTAGCGTATGGACTGCATCTACAATTATATCTACATATTATTGAGTGTTTTTCTGCACTACACCATAGAGCTGATTTCGCAACCTGAATCAGTCGCGTCTTGCCTTGTTTTGTAAATCAATTTTGTATTTATAAAACTACGCTGGACCTTCTCTGATATACGGAGAGGCATGGATACACATACTTTGATGTTTCAGCATTTTCTCGTTACCTCAATTCCCCAGTAATACCTCTATTGCATTTATTCAGCACCACATATGCATTATGTGTTGGGCCAGAAACCACCTCCACTTTATGATGGCCATCCGCATCACGCTTCTGTTGTGCAACAACTTTTGATTATGGTAGGCTTAATGGACTAAACAACCAGTAAACTTTGATCGGGTGCTAGTGAGTTACATATTTTTCAACCTCCCCTGCCTAAGAATTTCGCCTCGACGCCTCCGCCACTTTGACACATTCTACATTCCAGCCCTCAGAATCAGCATTTAACCACGAACCCAAGTCCGGTATGGGTTGGTTTTCAACATTTAAACCGACCCACGGGTCGGGCCGGGTCCAACCCATCGTGGGTACCCGCGGAGTTTGTACCAGTAAATCAAAGGAATATCCATCAACACTCTCATACACGTGTGTCATTCTCAAATCTCATGACCACTAGAATCCAAATCAATCTGTGTGCCCACCTAGCGTATTGTCAAGTTCCGCATCAATGTCATGTCGTTTGAGACGAGATTTTATCTCTGTCTTCACCGTTTCGGCGTCTTCTTCTCGCTTTACACTCCGTAGAAATTCCTCCAGGCGCCCTAATTGTTGAACTGCCCACGGGCTCTTGGGGCCCAAGGCCTCAGTTTTGTCAATCAGTAATATACTCCTGCGATAATTTGCCTCAGCCAAATCCTCTTTACCAAGCTTTGCCTGTGCGGTTGCGGCCAATACAACTCCTCTCAACTCTTCTATCGGGTTCTCAATTACTCTTCCATAGGCAGCAAGTTCCAGACTAACCGGCTCCTCTTCGGCGTACCGCTCTAGTTTTTCTAGGCAATTTCCCAAATTATATAAAATCTTTGCTCGTGCCGTGGCCTTTCCATTGCCAACAGGCATCTTCTCACACTCCAAAAGGAAGCTTTTCAAGGCTACTTCTTCTTTGCTGTCATTCATCAGGTACATATGATTTCGATCAATAATATTGCTTATTGTCCAAGGATCAAATCGCCCCAGGTGCAGTTCTGCGGAGTCATTTGCGCATTTCCAACACTGAAGCATCACATCGTCAATACTGTCGACCAAAAATTAGCTTCGCAATTACGAGAAATCATCACTGAAAAGTAATGTTAAATCACTTTTCAATCGTTGAAATTCTGACTAATGATATATATTATAAATATGAAATGGGGCTTACTCGTTACTATCAATCACTCCTAACAATCGCCATATATCAGACCAAGGATCAGCTTGTCGGAGAATAATATTACACATCTTGCCCATATAGCTTCGAATAAGCACGTCGATTTCATGCAGACCGCGTCTTTTGAGTCGACAAAGAGCTTCTAATATATAATATAATGCTGATGGATGTTCTTGTTCAAGTATAGGACGAATCAAATTAAAGCCGGTCGACAATCTGTAGAAAAATACAATTAGTTTACCTTGCTATTAAGGTGAAATTATATAGAGGATTTTTAATGCTGGAGTAGAGTGTTTGATAGATATAAGAATTTTGCTTCTCAGAAAAGATATAGTAGGAAAGGATGTTCTCAACAAGAGGAGACGCACGTGACTCTGCCCTGAAATCGGGGAAATCTACCTCGAGCTCATCGGGTTGACTCACAATCTTCTGGCTTCAACAAATGACTTGCTTTCAATAAGATTTGTAGCTGACTGGCAACTAGCAAGGAATTCGTCAAGATTGGGTACTTCGGTACCGCCTGTTCGTACGTCAACACAAAGAGCGTCTTTAAATTCCCATACTCTGCTGGTATAAGATAAATCATAATACTCCTTGACACGAATGAAGAGCTTTTCTGAGAGGAGAAGCCTGGAAGGAGGTGATGGTGTTCGGTAGAGTATATGTGGGGGGGTTGTAGGCCGTAGGGTGGCCATTTTGGGGTTTGTCTTTTTCCTCTCGAAATAGTAATGTGCGTCTGCAAAGCCAACTTGCTGGCCGCGCACAACGAATGTTGTCTCTTTACCTAAAGCAAGTCTCTGCTGACTTTTGTGCAGGATGAATGTCATATCACTCTCTTTCTTGTTTTTGAAGAGGTCCCACTCTTGGATTCGACTGAGGTACATTCTCTTTCTATCGTAAAGTCAGATCTATCACCTAGTTAATATGAATTGGCAACCAATAATCCTTACGTTGCATAATGACCATATTCCTTAGCCATAATTGAGATAACTTCTTTTAGAGGTTTATTCTCGAGAACATATAGCTTGGTTACTGCTTCTCGAATTCGATCATTCCCTAAAAAAAGGAGTTTAGATTATTTAGACATTCCAATAGTTGTGATCTTCACTCTAGAACTGAATCCAGTCTCTGGCCATGCTCTTACGAGTGATGATAGTATTACGAGGGCACATACAGTCCTTTGGTGACGCATATTTCACCTTACCGCGTGGCATAGATCCCTGCGGCTGGGCTGAATGACTTGTCGCTGCCCTGGCTACGAGCGATCTATTTCTTTCGGATATCGAATCCATAAGTATAAGCGTTGAGTCTGATTACTCGATCGACCTAACCAAATTTTGGAATAATCTCGGAGCCTGAAAGTATGTGGTATCTTGGCGGAATTATTTTTACAGTCCGTACTTCCGTACACCAAAAGTCAGCAGGCAGGGGTGGATTAGACAAGGCTAGGCACGGGCCGACGTACAAAAGAAAGCTAAGGGAAGACAGACACTGAGCTAGTGGTTTCACCCCGCATGAAATAGCACTAGCGTTTGTGGGGACAGCAGGTAGTAGAGCATATCCACGGGATTGATCCTAGGTCCTTTCTTTAATCATTTAAAATGGAATGCGGAAAAAAGAATACAGAAAAGAAATCTCGGGTACATTTAATTTTTCAACTAGGGGCTTGGTGTGGTCCGGACGTGATTAGTTGTTGTGACCTCAGGCACCAACAACTAGTACTGGTATATAGGTTTCCATTATGAGAAACCTCTCTTCCTTATGCTACGCTGAATACAAAACCCTTGCTTACCTTTTGAGGAACCTCCCCTTTCATCGTGATAGCAGACCCATGACATTACTGTATTTAGTTCTCTGAATGCTCAGATTCTAATCTCACCCTACGAATCATTCGGTCAACTATGGTTATAATAATCCGGATATCGACTTCCTGCCCAGCCTACAAATGGTTTGCAGATCCCCTGAAACTGTGTCAAATCAATTATAGACTAAATTTCATCCCTTATAACCGTACTCCTAGGTTCTTTAGCAAATACAGCATTGCCCACAGACGTGAACCACTGCCATGGTTGCATATTGTCTGAATCACTACCCCCTGCGTTATAGTATTCCCAACCTGCAACTCCACCAAATTCTGGGTATATTTCTTTAAACCCCTCAATAGAACTTTGTAGATCTTCAATGTAGCGAAAGCCATTGGGAGGGCCATTTTCAGAATTATCCAAAACCGCCATGACAATGCGATCTGGATCCCATCCAGCATCGATCACTGCATCGTAAGTTGGGGGGCCGCGAGGGAAATTTCCATAAAACATTGCGTTGTACCAAGAAACAAGCTTCTTGTCTGATCCAGGGACAGTGGCGAGAGTGTCAAGCTCGAAGTACGAGAATCCTGACAAATTTTGTCCAGTTTTGGAACTAAGCGCTGATGAAAGAGGAGTCATTGTGATGATGAAATCCTGACCGAAATCTCTGTGAAGAGCGTTCATTAAGCGAAGCGGGACACTTATGTCAACTTCTTCTTCAATATCAATGTCAAGTCCGTCGATACTGTATTGTCTGATCAAACTTGCCAATGGGCGGTAATATGTGTAAAACTAAAAAGACGAGGTGAGTATTTAGCTTATTCACGGGCCAGTATTAAAGCTCACGTCGGCTTCCGCTCCACCCAATCTCTTCCACGAACCTCCACCTGCACCGCCCAAAAGTGCCATGACCTTAACGCCATTTTCCTGCAATGTCTCAACTTGCTCCCAAAGTGCATCATGAACAATAGCATTTAACGGTGCATCATTCAATCGTATTTCGCCAGGTGTTTCATGTAAATGTAGTGAACCCAAAATGACGTGAGTTACTTTGGTATTATGTGTTATTAAAGGAATAAGCGTGATTAATTTGTGATCTTGTGTCGTGAATGTCTGCGCATATGCGATGAGACGAGGTGCCAAACTGGTGTCCTGACTTGGCCTAGCGATCCCTAGTATGTTTGTTTCACGAGGGCGAGAATATTGAAGATTAGATGCGCAAGCCAGCGGGAAGAGGCAGTGAAGCCATCGACATTTCATATTTTGTATGTTGCATCGCTTTTTTCTCTCTCGTACCTAATAAGCGTCACTGTTGTGAAATGCTCAGAGAGAGACATTGATGAGGACACCGAGCATTTCATGTTGGGTAAATATCCCGGTTCGCGGAAGGTAAAATAGGAGGACCGCCAAAAGAAGCACTGGATTATTACCGGCTTGGCGAAATTCACCATGAGAAGAAATCGAGCAATTGTACAAAGGGAGTATGTAAAAAGTATTACCACTACATCATTATTTATACTCCACTGCTATGATGTGAGATGCTTCTTTTAATGGATAAAATGTTGCAGACCTTATAATTGCCGTCCAGTTTATCAATGTCATCTAAGCGAGGTTTAAAGGGGCTCATTTTGAGGAGACTTGAACTTTAAGGTACACCTTTAATTGCCTCCTTTTGTTCAAGTGTAGATAACCTTGCTGTCAAAATATACTGTGTTGAAGGCGACAATCCCCCACTTTTACCGATAGTGTTTTAGCAATTGATTTATTAATATATGAACAGAACATTAAACCTAAAGGTAATACAACAACAGAAAATACTATGTAGAGCGTCTAGTGCTAAATTATATGATTACTACTATATTGTACACCTTTAGGAATATTGTACTGGTTAGAATTTACAAGCGGATAAAAGTTTGTCTTACGATAGTAAATGTCGCCATGGCAAATGGAAACTAATTTACATACTCTAAGGTTTTGTACGTTTATGAAAATAAAAGAAATTAAATAAAAACTTTAGGTGTTCCACAGGTTCACTTGATTTGAATTCAAACGAAGCTTGTTAAAGGGCATTAAAGTAAAAAAAACTCAAAGAAGGTGGAATACGCTAAATTAGCTAAAGACTATGGTATAGGGTAAGCGAAGTAAGATTACAATACATGACGTATCAAAGCGTATTAAAGAAATGCCAGGGTGATGAAAATAGCTAGTAGACTTCAATGTTAAGCTTAATAGAAGTGGTTTAAGGTGATATATAATAAGAAATTGGTCATATTCACGTTTTCTCTCAGATCTGAAGTGATGACTAATCAGTCATCAATTCTGGTGCTCATTTATGTGTAATTTGTCAGCTTACTGCATTTCTCCTGCAGTGGGAAACAAACCCGTCACTCCTAACCTACTCCATAGAGTAACCCGAATAGTAATCTGGATGACAAAGTTTCCATACCCGTCTGAGGCACAACTTGTCGGGTTGTCGCTGGCTTACAGATTTCCTTCGCACCTAAGGCTATGACTGCCACCGTCTGGCCAGTTAGATACTTAGTCCTATTCGTGTGCGATTTTATAAAGTAATAATTATGTGTTTCAAGGGTTCTAGACGCCGTCTTTAGGTATTAACTGGATTCGATTCTAATTGGCTCACAAACGAACTTCTTGTTTAAGTTACGTGATAGAATTATTATCAAGCCTTTTCCCACAAATTCTATACATCCTATGTTTCTTACGCCTACAACATTTTGAACTCAAATTCGCGTATTTTGCTACTTCTGTAAAGAGGCTTTAAATCGGGTATTCGCTAATATATTAAGGCTTACGGTGCCTCGGGTACATGTAACAAACTCTGCACACGGAGAATACAAAACATCCTCACATGTGCTTCAATGAAATCAGACTGCAATACCCGGTGGCGCACTGGGCACAAAATCTAAATCAATTACATACTATTTACTGGAAGATTCTACTCGCGTACGGTCTTTCTTGCCACGGACTGCATAGGCTCATGGCAAGTGATCTTTCGCCCATGCAAACTCAGCCTCATAGCCTATCTGCACCACCTCATTTGAGGCTTTTAGCTTTAGCGAAGTGTATCATCGTGGATATTGGCGATCAAAATATATTGGGTTTGGCCTCATTTGGGAACAGGGCTGAGAAAATTTTGACACCTGATTGCGAACGGTCACTCACCACAAAATTTCCAGCAAGTAATCACCAGATTTGTGTAGCTTTGGTAAGATGTGCATCGCCAAAAGTGTCTTTACATCAAAGTTTGGTGTATTGAGCTGTTCCGAAGTAGCAGCGACGGTGAACCTTCATACTCCATATATCCTTGCCGAAGGGGGTAATCGTGTCTTATGGCTTTGCGGTATTGAATTTGAGAAGTGGTCAAGAGAAGACCCATCAAGAAGTATAAGTACCAGCGGTGTTGTCTTGAACAATATCTTTTCTTCACCCATCACCGTACATACATTATAACCTCTACTACCTTCAGCTTCTCTCCAAAACAAAAGTTTCTTCCAACCTCTCAAACAGCCCTCCAAGACAAAATGCTCTTCACTAAGCTCACCACCGCGGCGTCGCTCCTCGCGTTTGCCCTCGCAAGCCCTGTCCCAGAGGCCAGCCCAGTCGCTGAAGCTGAGCCAATTCCCAGTCCTGATGCCGAAACTATTTCCAGCATCGTCAAGCGCGCCGAAGGTATCCACTTGGTGAACTGCGGCAAGAACGGCGTGGATGTATACTCTGCTGTTGTTGTAAGAATTTCCTCCAAATAACATCTCCAAGACCAATATTCTGACATGCCAAAGTTCTGTGCCAACGACAGCAACTGCAACTTCTTCCCTGGATCTGGAAACCAATGTATCCCAGGAAACGGTGGAGTGGCACACTGGGAGGGCTCTTCTCAGAGCTGCACTTTCCCAGGCACTGGCGTGACCTTCTCTTGGAACATTAATGCCAACGCTCAATCCCAAAGCAACTTCGTCCAGGTCGGGTAAGTAGCCCTTGTTCTATGGACTCCACTACTTGCGCCATTTCCCCCGTCATCTTCAATTATTGCTGACTTGCGTGACTCAGTAACGGCAACAACGGTTTCCGCACATTCAACATCTTCAAGGATGATAAGCACCAAATGTACACCGATGGATCCTCAAACTCATGCAGAAGCATCTACTATTCCATCTAAATGTCAGTATTATTGAGACTTTCCTCCTCCCAATCATAATCATATCACCTTGCCAACTCCCAAACTCCCCACCACAGCACTAACTTCTTACCAGGCATATGAAAAACTTCATCTAGCATGATAGCAACAAAAAGAAGGGCAGCTCAGGCGATTGTTAGAGGGATGTTTTAATTTCTACTTTTGCTAGCCTGACTCCTTAAGGCTGGCACTTTTTTAGTGTTTATTTTCTTATATTTCGGAAAGATTTCTCTAAATAAATTAAATGGTAGCTACCTATATACGTGTGTATTCTCAATCTCCAAAGTGATGTATGTCAGTAAGATAAGTTTACTTTAGCTGAATACTTGACTGTAGTGGTAAGTAATACTACTTCGAATCGTATCGGGTTAGGCCATGCTTTATAGATCTACCACGTGATCGCACCCCCTTTTTAAACGAGAACAGATTTTTATGATGAAGGACAATACCCTAGAATATCAATAACGTGTTCGGCATCAGAGCATAAGGAGAAGTTCCGGGACACTTTGTTAATGGTTTATACAGGTTTAGAGGAATCTAACGTGTCACAGTTACCGAACCGCAAAATAAATAACCATTAATTATATCACCAGTATGGCTCAATATTCATGTAATCACCTAGGTAGATTTTTTTTAGCTTTTCGAAAGTTTCGAAAAGCTACAAAGCTGATGCATGGCTCTCGATAATTCATCTCATGGAAGCAAGATAAGCAACTACGTCATATTTTGTAAGTGCAATTGTATAAGGACTCAACGTCCAACGTTCCTTCAATACAAATACTAGCATAGCATACTTAAGATAGGTCCTCTCTAAAGAGAGACGAATTGAGGCACTTTCTATCATACAAGTTACACTACATGTGAGGCTCGATAAATTTCTTTTATAATTATCAGGTTTCGAGCAGTAAAACTAAAAATGTCATGCCTCCATATCTTTATCGTCATCCATACCTGGCCAGAGTATCTTCCGTTCCCAAAGCGCCTTTATACACGATCCTGCAACGGCCAGCCAAGCAACAACAAGTAGCACCGTCATGACGGAGGCCAAAACCTTAATGCCATGGCTTTGCAAGGCATTCCCTATTTGAATCGTAGCCAGAGTCAGACCTCCGTTTGGAAATATAAACGCCCACCAGGCAAGTGTAAAAGTCATGTCAGATAGACCTTCAAAAATCCCCCAAAAAGTCACCGCGAAAAACCAGAATGCAAGAAGCCAGAGGAAAATCCCCATGACTATACCTATGATCCTCAAGACCTCGCCAGCTGGGATTCCAGAAACTCCCATGAAATCCGGGGGAAGGATTTCCCGGGCTTGGACGCCCAAGGCAACAAATGCCGTAGCGGTGTATCCAGAAGGTCCAACACTTATGAACATCCCGGGACGTGATGAAGCCGGAGGAAGTTCTCCACTCATCAGGCGAAGTATGTAGATGGTATACATGAAAATTGATACCATCCATCCTAGACCCTGGAATGTCACTCCAGCGATTAACATCTGGATAGCTGACTCTTGAGGCTGGCTTGGTGCCAAAGTAGCCGCGAGTGGGCCAAGCACCAGAAACGGATACATAGGGAGAATCCAGGCCGGCATGGCGTCAGCAACCTGCAAACGTTCCGCCACGAAGATTTTGGCGTACTGAAAAATTGCTACCAGGATGACGAGTGCAGCGTATATCCAGAAACAGACTCTGAGGGCAGTAACCAGCCATGGCCCACATGAAGGTGTCCCATATGTTTGGGCACAGTTCAAGATCAAAGCGATCGAAACCCAAAAGGACCCGAAGAATAGGGCTTCGGCGGGGTAATGCATAGATTTTGAGATTGACCCAGGACGGAGAGCAAAACGTGTACCTATCAGAAAACTTGCAACGATAAACATGATAAGATCAACGATGAAGAAGATTTTGCCAATTGTTTTCAGACCGGTGAATGTGAACGGGGTCTGACCAATGACTATCGCAACTGCACCAGTAGACATGGTGCTAGCAAACCAGTTCCTGTGTGCAAAATATCAGAAATGTATCTAAATATTGGGAATAGATGCAAAGCAAGCTCAGAATTCTGTTTGTGACGTACCAAGTGAAGTGACGCACGCGTCGTCTCCATCCATGATGATGGCTTAGACTATGTTGAACAGCATTTTCTATATCCTTTCCGTTCCCCATGGTTGTCGCCGATGATTGATATTCTTGAAGGGTCAAAGAGGAAATTCGTAGAACTTACAATCGGTTTTGCTAGAGAAAGGCTTTTTGTGGACATTTGCCATTTTTTCACCCATAACATCATCCACTGAATACCAAGTAGTCGCCTAGAGTAAAGTTTGTTCCCACAGGTAAACTAGTTGATATCCACTGCCCAAGATCGGAAATGCGGCATGTTCTTGTCCAATGGCATTGAAGTTAGTCAACTTACGTCTTTGAAATACGTTAGTCGAAGAGTTTGCGAGACTACTGCCCAGCATATACCGTCATAAGCCAAGCATGATCACCATTGTGACAGAACAATGGATACCACTAGAGGTGATTGTCTAGGAAACCTCACAGCGTAATATAGGAATATAATAAAGCTCTGGCGAACTTAAAATACCCTTATCTAGATCATTTAACACAATTGATTGATAAAAATTGATATTGAGCAGATATATATGAAGTCTTCCACTAACTGTAGATTGGTTGAAACTTGGAATTAGGTGGTATCGCCACGCCAAGCATGTTCTAAATCAGGGCTTGTGGTTCCTGTTTCAAGCACTAAGAGAGGCGGGGCCGCAATCTCGTCCAATGCAAGAGAGATAGATCAATAATAATGTCTGCATGTATCAAAATTAGCCAACGGCTCGAAGGAAAAGTCGGAAGTTATCTTGTTTCGACGCAGGTCGCGAAAGACATTTGGACTGCCACGTGAGATCAACATCACCCAACCTCCACCAATCTAATTACTGACAGGCAAAGCAACTCTCAAGCCGGGAAAGTTATCATCAAGACAGCTTCCCCCAAGGGATGGCTCGAAAATGAGCGTGATGTTCTAAAGCATTTCCACACTTGCCCATACATTCGCCAGCTGCTAGATGAAACCAAAACTCCTCCATCTTTGATTCTGCAACACCTGGACGACAATCTACTACATGCATCAAATGTGAAGACTTTAGAAAGTTCGGATGTGAAGTTTGCTGCAAAAAGATTACTCCAAGCAATTCAGGCTTTACATGAAGATGGGTATACACATACTGGTACATTTATGAAGATATTATATGCCACCTCATATTACATATTAACACTGTAGTTGACATACACACACACAGATATTAAACCGGACAATATTCTAGTCAATTATGGCACTAGATCATCTCGCTTTCTTGATGTTCAGCTAGCTGATTTCGGCGATGTTACTCGGATAGACCCCAAGGATTACCTTCAGGTCGGGATAGATGGTCCACATATGGGAGCTGCTATCTTTAGAAGCCCTGAGGCGATGATGCAGCTTAGATGGGGACAGGCGACTGATATTTGGTCTTTTGGAGCGACGGTAGGTGATACTAAGCAGGTTCTAGACTATATTATTTGAATCACGCTTACATTTTCATAGCTTATAAGTCTCATTTGGGGTCTTAACTGGCATATGTTCAAGCCCGACCCCAAAGATGCCACAGCTGACGATGAAGAATATCTAATCCATATTATTATAAAACAACTAGCTCACTTTGGTCCTGTTCCCAAGTCTTATATAGATCTTATTCCTAAAGACGATGATTACAGATGGTCGATTCTAGCCTCAGCCACCCAATATATCAAGGACAACCAGAAGCAAAGGCCGTTTAAATTGATTGAGGATGAATGTCTAACAGAGGAGGACAGGGAGTTTCTGCTAAAGGTCATGAAGTTAGATCCGAGGGACCGCCCAACTGCGAGGCAGTTGTTGCAGGATGAATGGTTCAGCGGTGTGCCTTAAACGTCCATAGGCGTTACCAGAAAGCAAAACACTCCAATCGCGCCCATTTTTGAATGATATTCTGAAATTTGTCATTAATAAAGGTCCGAATCAAATTGATGACTGCGTATATAGATAAGCCTCAACGATCTGAAGGTACAGATACAAAGGAAAAGCACTAAGACTGAAAAGTAAACAACCAATGACATTTGTGGTTCCCTGAGTTTCTTATTCTAGTGATCCTTTCCGTGTAAGATTTTTGTTTGACACTTAGACTGAGGAATTGGCAATCAAGTTCATTGTGCTTGGTTGACTCGCAAAAGTATAATATAATTGGGTCGAGTAGAGCTGCCAGAACAGGAAAAATCAAAATAAATCTACACATGAAATTCTGCAAAGAGAAGCAGATATGTACCCAGATGTGTACCTAGTTGAAAATGAAAATAGAAAGCCCTTCTGAAGAGGCTTGATCCGACTATCTCTAGACAGATACACTTCCCAATCTTCAATCTTCCTCACCTGCCTCCAGAGGAAGTGACTTCTCAAGGGGCCTAAGGTTTCTTCATTGACGCTTTCATTAAAAGACTTCAAATGTTTGACACCATAGATCCTTGAGAATGATCCGACGGACATATCAGTTGGAGAATGTCTCGAACAACCATGACATCATTTCTCGCTCACACAGTGTCGCAAGTGTCTTCGAACTGGTCGTCACAAAACAGGATATTTTGGGGTATTGATTGCTCGGCGGTGATTCTTGAAGATGGCCAGACATGAATGGATCTTCAAGGCATTTAGTCTAGAAATGCCAATAGTTGCAAAAGATGAGCTTGAAGATTTATATTAGGATAGATGAGGCCAAACTTGGACCTAATGTGTGGGTATGTCGTCTATATGGTGCTGTGAAGAACGAGGACAAATTGTTAATGGGCATGTTGGTAATCTAGATCAATCCTTAGCCTGGAATTTTGCAGGAGGCCCTGAAGTAAGATATTCCACTTCTATTGAAACAGTAGTGGGCAACTCAGATTGCGGAAACTATACCCAAAACTCGACAGATCAAAGGATTCAATAACGAATAACGAATGGGCCATACATGTGAGTACCAGTCTCGCTAGCAGGAGCCACGAGCTTTTCTACCTGCTCATTAGTAAGAGAGTTGTTGACAAGGGTAGAAGACAGTAAGATACAGGCCGATAGGATAGTGCAAAAGTGGAAGCACCAAACAACAGGAGAGGGGGTGCTGGAAGGAGCCCTCACAACATAAACACCCATAATCCGGTAAAACCAATTGAAAAGATAGAATCTGAGTTAAGGTTCCTAGTAAGCAGCATTTATATTACATGCTTACTACATGGAAGTTGGATTTAAAAATGATACGGGTAGCTTTGTGTGGAGAGTCGGGAATATCAGAGTGTACCTAAGGACGCCTCCCGGAATACCCGGCTATTAAGTATGTATCTTTTTGATCTCGAAGCATCCATATGATCGATAAACCAAACAAATGCTTCGCATACACGAACCCATGAAAGGACCGTTGGCCAGGCGAGCCAGGAGCCAGGAGCCAGGAGCCAGGTTTCCGACAACAAGCTCAAGAGGCGGGGGATCCTCCACGACGAGTGCCGATCAATCCGGATTGGGATCTCTTACTCATGATTAAATGATTAATGCAGTTAGCGGCTGTACTTTTCTTCGGCTTCCTATATAACATGCAAGAGGCTATTGGAGGTTGACTCTTGAGGTTTCCGGCAGTTGTAAAAGGATATGTATATGGTGGGATAGCCTGGCTGGCCTGGATATGAGTATTAGAGCTCTAGCGACAGTATAGTACATCGGTATGGCCTTTGAAGAGCTCACGATAACGATAGTGACATTGATAGTGATAGTGATAGCGATAGTGGTATAGAACTGTAGGTAGGGATAGCGATTAAGTACTGTAGATCAAGCGTACTACTACTGTACCATGCGTTTACTACTCCCATTATAGGTGGGGAAGGGCATCGTTTTGCTTTTATTAGTTAAACTTCCATATAAGCCCAGGTTGCAATAAGAGTTGATGGGATATATATCATACTTCCTTGAGACCGATAAATTATCAAATCTGCGTTGAACGGGAAAAACAGCTCGAAGATAAATAGTAATCCGTCCAAAATAAGGAGATGGCTCCGAACACAGACGTAAAAAAAGTCGGTGACTCACGTGACTGGTGTGCCCCTCTGCTCCAAGAGACGAATGGAATGGATATGGATGGAGAGCGGATAACGGAGTTCAGGAATAGCGGAAGCCCTTGCATGGCGCATCGACCCCATTAATAATTGGCCGAGAGCGGCAGCAACATCGCATCGCAGCCCAGGAGTTCAACGTTTCCGGTACCCGAGTCATCCCAACCAATACCAATACCACTACCACCACCACTACCACCACCGGATCCTTCGGGGGCAGTGAGGTCTCATTCATACCCAGCCTGTACATACCATTCATTATTCATCACATTAGACCCCAGATGCTCAGGTCAGCATGAATATAACATACAGTACGAATACTGCTTCTCGACCTACTTCTTTCTTTGTTCCAGTGTTCCAGAGTTCATAGCGAACCCATTCACATTCGCAGTGCGACCACACATGTGCCACTGAACTTGTTCCTACTGCTCCGCCGGCCGTTCAGAGCAGAGCCCAAAGTCACACAGTTATTTCACTACGGAGATTGCATTGCACCGACAGCATCTAGAGTATGGGACGCTACCTGTGGCGATTCCTAATCGTCATCCTCTTTATCATCGTCAGCTACTTCGGCCTCTCATCTTTGAAGAGCCACCTTGATCCCAATACACGAAAAAGTGCTGAGGAAAGCGAAGATGCACGCTGGATTGCCACGAGTAAGCATTGGCTAGACCGGAATGCCTGCCGTTATATTTCGATCTGCGGCCTCGCACATTATCACCCAGACCCAGCCACGATAACATGGAAGAGGAGACGGCAGTTGGAGAAAAGCCCAAGGATACAGACGAATACTGAAGAGAGAGCGAGACACGAGGGATGGGGCGAGGCCAAACAGGAGACGGGCAAGCTGAGGCCTGAGGACTTTGATGGGAATCAGCAAGTGCTGAAGGATGTTCCTCAATTCGTGCTTGATGCTGCTCCCCTGATACATCTGTACTCGGGCGAAGAGTTCTGGCCTTCAGATATCGGGGATCACCTTACCCATATGTCACCACATCTGAATCATACTTTGATGAAGAATACCTCCGAGCGGACACTCCACAACTTGCATGAGTTGAATGAAGGACAAGGCTGGCAACGAGGTAGATACTTGTTTATGAAGAGCAATGAGGATGTGGAAGAGCGGCCAGAGTGGCTTTCGAGTGCATATAATAAGCCCAAGCCCTATGAAGATGAAGACGAAGAGAACGAGGATGAGGACGAGGGAGAATTACGTACAGAATTCGTCGATATGGATACAAGTTCTGAAGAGATGCAAGAATGGCTAGATCCGTACGGGAAATCAAACCGGAAATCTTCTCCAGCACCTCCAGCGTCTCCAGCATCTACCCTCTCTCGGCCGAAAGCCCATAAGACCGAACTGAAGCGCAGGAATGCCAATTCACGAAAGTCGAATCCGATCAACAAGCCATCTCCTAGTGGGCGCTCTCCCGCACCAGTCATTCTCATCATGGTTGATAAAGGCAATGGTATTCTGGATGCATTCTGGTTCTACTTCTACTCGTACAACCTTGGGACTACAGTGCTGAACATTCGTTTCGGAAATCACATCGGTGACTGGGAGCACTCGTTGATCCGGTTCCACCATGGCGTACCTAAGGCTGTGTTCTTCTCCGCCCATTCTGGAGGTACCGCCTTCTCATACAACAGCGTGGAGAAAGGCAAAGGCGAGGGAAGAGAGGGCAGACCAGTGCTATACAGTGCATTGGGTAGTCACGCTATGTACGCAATGCCTGGCAAGCATCCATACGTCCTGCCGTTTGGGCTCCTGGCCGCTG
>Ga0247734_1000239_pt1 | contig 49400 bp, 47 predicted proteins | sample UWRJL103311B2_FD_180933 | JGI IMG/M metagenome (GOLD analysis project Ga0247734, IMG submission 180933) | Plant litter microbial communities from Arlington Agricultural Research Station in Wisconsin, United States - UWRJ-L103-311B-2 | ecosystem: Environmental > Terrestrial > Plant litter >...
TGATGCGAACAGGTCAGCGGCACGAGCCATTTGGTCACCGCTGGCAAAACTTGCTAGCGCTTGCAAGGGGGTCTGACGGCGATCGAGAATCGGGTCGTTGATGCTATCAACCAAGACATCGAAGTGCTCAGCGATAAACTGCTGATCCACGTTGCTCGACAAAAAAACGTCCCACGCAGCATGCGGCGGAATGCCCGAGGCTGCTTTGATCGGCAGGTTGGCAGCCAAAGGTGAAGCCTGGGCTGAATTATCTTCCCCTTGGGGGTTATGGGCGTTCATTAAAGGCCTGGCTCCACGCTATCATGCTTGAGTTTATTGTTTTGTCTGAGGTGTTTCGTATTGCGGCTTAGCTCGATCAACAGCGCGCTCTTGGCAAAGTTGATGCGCTGCAAATCCACTGGAATGTCACGAGCACCAATGCCATTTATGATGCTTTTCATATCCATCATATGGGTCAGCGCCGTGGTGTCATCCATCTTCTTTACCTTGGTCAGATACCCGAACTGGTAGGTAAACAGAGCGTTGGCAATGCCCTCAAAATTGATGCTCTCATTGCGCAGTTCCATCTTGAGTACACCGACCATGAGATCCCGGAAATTGCCGTGACCGATAAATGCCTGCAGGTGATTGCGATGACGCTCGCGGAACATGGAGTACAAGCTATTAGGCGCCTCCACCGGTTTTTTGGCTTGGCCCGCATGGAAACCGTCCTCATAGACATTCAGGGCGCGATCAATTGCTTGGCTGATCCAGACGCTCAGGTTATCCCCATGCTCCATCACAGCCTTGTCCAGGGCTTCTTGGGCGTACTTCTCCATCGCCGAGTAGATCATGAGCGGCAACTCTTCGAGTGTGTTTTGCCCCGACTCAATGGGCGTTCCGTGCTGGCGAGCTGCCGTGAAAAGAAACATCAGCAGCGGCTGGAGCTGTGTGTGTGGCCCCAGGATGTAATACTCACGACTGGTCACAGACAGGGCGAAGTTATGCCGGGAATTAGGGGACACCTCATAGTCGATCAGGGAGCGGGCATGGCGCGCCGCAAAACTCTCATAGCTCTGATTGATTGAAGATGACAAGTTGTCCCATTTTGCAATCTTCTTCCCCGAGAAGTGACGCTTGGCCCTGGCCTGATCAGCCGGAAGTGTGCCGGCTGACCTGGAGAAGGTGGGTGAAACGAGGATTTTTTTCTTGCTCACGCCGGTACCCAGCGCAAGCACTTCCTGCATCGTGATGGCCCGGCCCGGCTGATGTATGGCTCGGGGAGCAATGTTTGACGCAGTGGAGTGGCTTGGGTAGTAGTAGAAACGTGAGGGGTTTGAGCACGACGGATCAAGGTCGATGCGCGAGTGAAGGGCATCAAAGCACGAAGGCCATTCAGAAACCGGAATGGGCTGTGCCAGGCGCATGATGAGCCTGTACTTGTAGGGCGTCTCTGGTGTGAAGTTGTGAGTGCTGTGAACGATGTATTCGTAGCCTTCAAACAAGGTCTCGGCAGTTTCAAGCGCGCCGGGCTCATCAATATCGATCACGAGCAGGCTCAGCGATTCCATGTTGGCGTCGCAGCGGAAATGCTTGTTACCCTTTTTGGATTCGACCTGCACCCAATCATCTTCCATTTTCATGGAAACGGGGATGTAGCCAGGGCCATCCTTGCGGGATCGGAATCGGTGGCGCATCACTTCGCTCTTGAATTCCTCCCAAGAGAACTCGTTGATACCCACCTCAACCTCAACATCACGGCAAGAATGGAGGTTGACCAGGAAGAGGAAGTCGCTGACGTCTTGCTGCATGGCATTTACACATAAATAGGGGAGATATCACTAGCATAGGCAGTGAGTGGAGGCGCTATCAATGGCCTGGTCTGCGGGCGCCTTTCTACCGCTGAATTGTGCACCTGTCAATATTATGCTAAATTGCACATTCTTTGAGGAGATTTTCCGATGAAATACTGTGCAATCGACATGGATGACGTACTGGGATCTTTCTCTGCAGTGCTTTGCCCTGCATTGAACCAGGCGTTCAAGCGCAAGCTTTCTGTCGATAACTGGCTGAATTTCAACATGACCGGCTTGTACGGGATCACGTTCGAGCAATTTTTTGATGTGATCATCAGCCAGGATCTGTTGAGCAAGATGGCTCCTTACCCTGACACACGCCGGGCTTTAAGCCGTCTGCGTGATGCTGGGTACATCATTGTTCTGATTACCTCGCGGGGCTATCATCCCGATGCTCTCGCTCTGACTCAGGCCTGGCTCAAGGCGCATGATCTGGCATACGACCATTTGATCATCAAGCCTGAAGGCTTGTCAAAAGCGCAGGCAGCCAAGCCTTACTATCCGCAAGGGTTCGAGTTCGTTGTCGATGACTTTGACGAAAACCTGGATCACATGCGCGATGCGGGCATGGCAAAAGAGCTCATCCTGATCGACCAGCCCTGGAACAGAGCTCGCAAGGACTTTGAGACTGGTCGCAACCGTTACGCCTCCCTTGGCAAGTTCGTCGAGAGGCTTCTTCAACAAGAAAACCTCCTAGAAATGGCATGAATATTCAAATACCAGATGATCCCTAGATACGATTATCTGGTATATTGTCCACAACAAATATAAAAGGACTCGGTAATGACCAACGTCGACCCCTCGGTTCAAAAACCTGCGCCGAAAGAAAAGAAAAATCCCTTCAGCCTGAATGACCTTCTCAAGTGCGCAGCAATTCTCATGTGCCTGAGTGTGGCGTACAAGTCCCTCTACACGCCTGATGCTAGCGTAGCCCCTGCAATCGCTCCAGCAGCTGAAAGCCAACAAGCACCAGCTGCTCCTGCAACTGCTGGTCATGTAGATGAGATGAAAATCGACACTGACAAGATCGCCGAGCTGCTCAAGCAAAAGGGCGCTGCTGTTTTGGCCTCAGGCCAAGTCAGAATGAACCTGGGCCAAACAGCCACCACTGATCAAGGCCAGGCTCCGCAGAATACTGCACAAGTCGCCCCATCACTGGCACCAACTGCCCCCCAAGCGCCTCAGCCTTCTGTGAAAATCGCGCAGCCTGGTCAAGCAGATGCCAATCGGGTGCCTAAAATTGGCTTCCGTGCCGACGGCACTCAAATGACGCCTGCGGAAAAGACCGAACAGATTAAGGGCATCATCGCAAAAATCCCTGACAAGTGGACAGTAAACTGGAAGGCGAAAAACGAGAAGGCCAGCATCTATGTCTTCACCGATCCTACCTGCCCCTACTGCCAGAAACTGCACCATGCCATTCCTGAATTGAACGAGGCCGGCATCACTGTTCACTATTTCCTCTACCCGCGTGACATGGGGCACAATACGGGCGCTGTGACCAAGACTCAGGAAAACCTAAATAACGTCTGGTGCTCTGCAGACCAGCAGGCCGCAATGAATGATGCATATGCGGGCTACAAGATCCCAGCCACAGATTGCAGCCAACTGCCGGCAGAACTGAACCGCTTGCGCTCTCCCGTTGCTGATCACTATTTCCTCGGCGAGCTTTTTGATGTCAAGGGTACGCCAACTATCATCACAGCCAACGGCCAGGAAATTGTGGGCTACAGCACTACTCATGCGCTCATCAACTCAGTGCTGAATTAAATGTTAATTGACCCCTTCTCGATGAAGGGGTTTTGACATATATTGGACATTGAGTGATAATCCCGATACAAAAACAAAAAGAAGGGAAAAACCCCCATGTCTCAGCTAATCATCATTGTAATCGCAATCATCTTGAGCATCATCGTTGCGGCGAGTACGCTCCTGTACCTCTCCGAAAGTGGTGAAACTGCCGCCAAGTCCCAGGCGACGAAATTCATTCAGGAGGCCGCGCAGATCCGTGGCGCCATTCTGATTGCTCGAAATGACGGGATCTACCTCGACACCGAAACGAACCTTGACGTCCTCGTCCCCAAATATCTGGCTGTCATTCCTCAGGCCGGCGTGAACTGGGAAACCCGTGAAAACGAGGTCTACAAGACAGGCGTAGAAGACAAGGTCTGCCTGGCGGCAAACAAGTCTCTGGGTTTCAGCTACAAGTCGACGGATCAAGGCGTGCGTGAAGCTGAGGGGGGCTATATACCTTACTGCTCCAAGGATGAACTGAACCCGAACACGCCATGCTGCGACAACTCGGACACCTCTACTCCGGCGCCGTCCAACTGATCGCAATGCACGCAAGAAAAAGGCGCCTCAGGGCGCCTTTTTTATGGCCCGCAAGAATGATCGTGATCGCTCCTGCTCAGATAATGGGTTCTCAGCCGCTCAATGATGTCCGGGTTTATGATAGCAATCGATTCAACCCTCGGATGCACCTGCTCCATTAACCTCACAGAATCAATGCCCTGAGTCACCAGGTAAGTCCATACCGCCTTGGACTCCAGCAGCAAGTAGGCTGACTCAGCCACTTCTCCCAAAATGTCCTCCTCCCAGGGAGCGTCCGGGCACATGGCATCTGCGTTGAAAACCTCAAGGAGTCTGTCCATGTTTTCATGGGCAGTGAGATCCAACATGCAGCCACTGTTCATTTTCAACGAAGAAAGTGTACCGCCACGTGCAAAAAAGGCGGCGAATGCCCTGACCTCCGTTACGAAAAACGGCCTCCCTGGGGAGACCGTGATGCTTTGATTGCCTTTGCAGCCAAAAGCCGGCCTTTCAGGCCGAATTGGACTGCCATGGAAGACGTGCAGGCTATCAGCCGAATCCAAGCTCAACGACTGACCCCCCTGATGCCTTTTTGATTCGCTCTGAAAGCGCATTGTGACGCTCCATGGACGCTTCATCGACTGAAACAACTCTCAGGGCTCCGGTAGGCACATCAAGTCGAGCAGGGCGCAGGACAGGGCCAGAGGACTTGAGTCTTGTGTCCAGAGACAAGCCATCTTGCGCAACGGTCATCAGCAAGTAAACCTGCGCGAGCAGGTCGGCATCGAGCAAAGCGCCGTGAAGATCTCGGCTGTAGTTGTCCTTACCCACATAGTCTCGTAGCAAAGCGTCAAGGCTGTTTTGCTTACCTGGGCGCTTGAGACTGGCCACTGCGAGACTGTCGACGATGCCTTCACAGTAGTCTTTCAACTTGCCATAGCCAGCTCTTTCGAACTCGGCATCAAAGAAGCCTTCATCGAAGCGAGAGTTGTGGGCAACCAGAACTGCTCCGCTCATGAAATCGATCATTTCTTGGGCATGATCAGCAAATTTCTTGCCCTTTGAAAGCTTGACCAGCTCATCCCTAGAAAGACCGTGAACTTCAAATGCACCCTCGGGAACATCACGCTCCGGATCGAAGTAAAGATGTAGTATGCGACCAGTTCTCTTGCGGTCAATAAGCTCCACAAATCCAACCTCAACCATCCGATCACCGGTTTTAGGGTCGAATCCTGTAGTTTCAGTGTCGAATACCAACAGTTTCTCTGCATTGCTCATTTAGCAATTTCCTGATAAATGGTTATAAGCCATTATGCATATATTGATCTTCAAAATGGAAGCTCGTCGTCTTTGGGGATTGGGTTCACCACGTGAGAGGCGAAGCTCAAGTCAATCTCGGGTGTGTCGTCCTTATCCATGCGCTGGGCTTCTGCTGCCTGGGCGTTGCGAGCCACTTGCGTAAGCGTGCGATTTGGCTGATTGGATTTTGACATGTTCTCAAAGCGCGACTGGCCATTGGCAAAGCCCAAACGCACGGTGCCTAATGGGCCATTGCGCTGCTTGCCGATAATGAATTCTGCGACACCTTTGTCTTCGGTGTCTGGGTTGTAGACTTCATCACGGTAAACGAAGGCGATGACGTCCGCATCCTGTTCGATGGAGCCGGAGTCCCGCAGGTCGGAGTTGATCGGGCGCTTGTTGGGGCGACGCTCAAGGTCGCGAGAGAGCTGGGACAAAGCCACAACAGGCAGGCCCAAGTCTCGCGCCAGCTGCTTGAGGCCCCGACTGATTTCACCCACACCTTCGTTGCGATTGCTCTTGAAGTGGGCTGACAGAGACATCAGCTGAAGATAGTCGATCAGAATGCCTCGAATACCGTGCTCGCGTTTGGCTTTCGTCGCCCGTGCAACCACCTGATTCAAAGACAATGCAGGCTGATCATCAATGTACAGGGGAGCATTGTTCATCATCTCCTGGGCGATCTTGAGCTTTTCAAGGTCGCCTTTCTTCAATCGACCCATACGAAGGTCTTCGAAGTCGATTCCGGCGATACTGGCCATGGAGCGCTCGTAGATATCCTCCTTGGGCATTTCCATCGAAAAGACCATCCAGGGAACATTGTTGCGGATGGCGGAGTGCTCGACCATGTTCATGCACACGGTAGTCTTACCCATGGAAGGTCGACCGCCGACGATGATGAGGTTTTGGTCGTTGAAGCCTTTGATCAGGTTGTCCAGATCATCAAAGCCGGTGCTCAGCCCTGGAATGCCGCCCTCGGTTGCGCGCTTTTTAAATCGCTCACTCCACAGGGAGCCGACATCCTTGTAGCTGGAAGTCGTTTTTTCGCCCGCATTCATGCGAGCGTTTGCTTTCTTAATGCCGGCGTCGACCAGCATCAGCTCCTCTTCTACTGGCTTGTCACCGGAGATCAACAAACGCGAGCTTTCAGCCAGTTTGTGGGCCAGATTCAGGCGAATACTGAGGTCGCGAAGCTCTTCGCAGTGGCGCTTGAGGTTTGACGGGGTAGGGAATCCGCCGCAAATCTCGATCAAATAGCTGCTGACGCGGGGGGAGTTATTGAAGTGACTCAGGCCAAGGGAGGCGTCCACATTACGCCCAGCACGCACCTCGTAGCTGATCCAAGCATAGATTTGCTTGCCGGCATCATTGATGAAGTCAGAAGACTCAAGCGTCTCCGCAACTTCCTTATAAAGGGCGCTGTTGTCCAGAAGCGTCACCAGTACGGACTTCTCCAGCGGATCTGCCGATGATGCAAGGGTGTGGTTAGCTGGGGTGTCGTGCATGGAGCTCATGGAGACCTCGGGTCTAAATTCGAGTTAGCAGTATATTGTTTGGCATAGAAATGTCAATTGATGTTAAAATCGCGCATCTGTCACGCTGTACCTAGACCGCCTATTTAGACCAGGAGTCTCACGTGAGCTTCGTTCATCTGTCCGTACACTCTGAATTTTCGTTGCACGACTCACTCATCCGGGTCAAACCCCTGATGAGCAAGGCCAAGGAATTCAAACAGCCCGCCATTGCCATCTCGGATACCTCGAACATGTTCGCCACCATCAAGGCGTACAATGGGGCCATGGCAATGGGCGTCAAGCCTATTATTGCGGCTGAAATCCAGGTCAAGACCCCGCGACTGGGGGCTTCGTCGCTGTCGCTTTATTGCATGAACAACGATGGCTACCAGGCTTTGTGCGAACTGATCTCAAGGGGCTACAACGAAGCCCCTCGCGACGATCAGAATCACCCCATCATCCCGCTTGAATGGCTCGACGGTAAGACTGAGAACCTGATTGCCCTCTCGGGAGGGCGCGAGGGGGAGCTCGGAAGACTGTTGATGAGCAACCGCAAGGCTCAGGTTGCCGACGCGCTGGCTGACTACAAGCTGCTTTTTGGTGACCGCCTGTTCATCGAGCTTCAGCGTATTGGTCACCCAGCCGACGATCGGTACATCAAAGAAGCCGTTGCGCTGGCTATCGAGCACAAGGTGCCTGTTGTGGCCACCAACCCTTCGCGGTTTCTGGATCCTGCTGATTTCCAGACGCACGAGATCCGCATCGCCATTGCACAAGGCCGCAGTGTTCGTGCGCTTCGCGAAGACCTGAACCCGCCATGCACGCAGCATCAGTATTTCAAATCTTCCGAGGAAATGGCTGAGCTGTTCAGTGACATTCCCTACGCAATCGAAAACACTGTGCGCATTGCAGCCCTCTGCAGTGTTGACCTGACGTTGGGCAAGAGCTTCCTCCCGAGCTTCCCGGCGCCTAACAAATTAACCGAAGCTGCCTACCTGGAGAAGACATCCTTTGAGGGGCTGGAAGGTCGCCTTATCTATCTTTTCAAAGAGAAGGCGGTGATCGAGCAGAAGCGCCAGACCTACGAAGATCGTTTGAAGTTCGAGCTCAACGTGATCAACCAGATGGGCTTCCCTGGTTACTTTCTCATCGTTGCTGACTTCATCAAATGGGCCAAGGACAACGATATCCCTGTCGGCCCTGGCCGTGGGTCGGGTGCTGGATCCCTCGTAGCCTACTCGCTGGGAATCACCGACCTTGATCCCCTGGCGTATGACCTGCTGTTCGAACGCTTCCTGAACCCCGAGCGTGTGTCGATGCCGGACTTCGACGTCGACTTCTGCATGGACAAGCGCGACCAGGTCATTCGCTATGTGGCAGATGCCTATGGTCACGATGCGGTGTCTCAGATCATCACCTACGGCACCATGGCTGCGAAGATGGTTGTTCGTGACGTGGCGCGGGCCCTGGGGTATCCGTACAGGCTGGGCAACCAGCTCTCCATGCTGATCCCCAAAGAGCCGGACATTACCCTCACCAAGGCGCTGGAGCGAGTTCCAGCCCTGCAGGTAATGCTGGAAACAGACCACGATGTGAAAAGCATCATGCTTCACGCCCTCAAGCTTGAGGGTATCACCCGTCAGGTGGGCAAGCATGCCGGTGGGGTATTGATTAGCCCCGGCGCCCTGACACAGTTCACACCGACCTACTGCGATCCGGATGGCGGTAGCCTGGTGTCTCAGTACGACAAGGATGACGTCGAGAAAGCAGGACTGGTCAAGTTCGACTTCCTGGGCCTGCGCAATCTCACGATCATTGATCATGCTCTCAAAAGCATCAACGGTCGGCTGGTCAAAGAAGGCAAGGCCGCGATCGACATCAACGGCATCGATCTCAAGGACAAGCTGACCTACGAGATGATCCAGCGCTGCGAAACGACTGCTGTGTTCCAACTTGAGTCAGCAGGCATGAAGAACCTGATCAAGCGCATTCAGCCTGACTGCTTTGAAGACCTGATCGCCTTGGTGGCCTTGTTCCGTCCAGGCCCGCTGCAATCGGGGATGGTGGATGACTTCATCGACCGCAAACACGGACGGGCCGAGCTTGCCTATCCTCACCCAAACTACCAGTACGCGGGTCTCAAGCCAGTGCTGGAGCCGACTTACGGCATTATCCTGTACCAAGAGCAGGTGATGCAGATTGCCCAGGTAATGGCAGGCTACACCTTGGGTGGAGCGGACATGTTGCGCCGGGCAATGGGTAAGAAAAAGCCTGAAGAGATGGCCAAGCAACGCGGTGGCTTTGTTGAAGGGTGTGCTGACAACGGCATTGATGGGCACCTGGCTGCTAACATTTTCGACCTGGTGGAGAAATTCGCAGGCTACGGCTTCAACAAGTCCCACTCTGCGGCTTATGCCCTGGTTGCATTTCAAACGGCATACCTCAAGGCCCATTACCCTGCAGACTTCATGGCGGCGGTACTTTCCTCTGACATGGACAACACCGACAAGGTCGTGCGCTTCATCCACGAATGCCGCAGCATGGGCGTGGAAATCCAAACACCTCACGTGAATCACAGTCAGTGGCACTTTACTTCCCACGAAGGCGTGATCATGTATGGACTGGGGGCTATCAAGGGCTTTGGCGAGTCTGCTTCAAAAGCGATGCTTGCAGATCGCAAGTCCGGTGGTGATTACCTAGATATCATTGACTACCTTCGACGCAACAGTTTGAACAAGAGCTCAATCGAGGCCTGCATCCATGCAGGAATGTTCGACTTCTCTGGCCAGACGCGCTCTGAGCTTCTTGCGATCTACCCGACCGCGATGACGGCTGGTAAGCAGCTGCGCAAAAACGTGAATCAGGGCAGTCTGTTTGATATGGAGTTGCCGCAGGTCAAGCGCCCAGCCATAACGCCAGCGGACGATGAAATACGCCTGGCGGGAGAGCGCAAACACCTGGGTCTTTATCTGACTGGCCACCCTTACGCCAAATACCAAAGCCGCCTGAAGCATTCGCTGACCGCCAGTCTGATCGAGATTGCCCAAAGCGTCGAAGACGACGTGGACGGCGTGGAGAAGGCCAAGTTCAAGCACGTGACGGTAGCTGGCCTGCTGAGCGATATTGATGCCCGCAGCAACACAAAGGGCACCTACGCGTTCTTCAAGCTTGATGATGGAACTGCGCGCCTGGATTGCAGCATCTTCAACAAGCCTTACCACGAGTACCAGGAATTCATGAAGGATGACAACCTGGTAGTTCTTAATGGCATCGTGCGGATCAACCCAAAGACCAACATCGCCTCCCTGATCATCGATCGCGTACAGCCCCTGACCACGTTTCTGCAAAATCAGCCGGGTCGAATCGTTATCCGCACCAAGAGTGCTGCCAGTGTCATGGGCATTCTTCACAGCGCCGGCAACGAGGAAGGCAATCTTCGGGTGTGCATAGAGACCGACAATGGGGATCAGATCGACCTTCCAGCGCTGCCTATTCATCACACCTCAGCTGCACTTTCTCTGCTGCAGCGTAAATTCGGCGATGACTGCCGGGTTGAATATGCACAAAGCCTGGGACGTGTGTTTCGAAGCAAGGATTCGGTCGACATTGACCCGGTCATCGATATCGAGGACATGGACGAGCACCGCTCCAAGCTTCGTGAAGAGCTTGAGCGAAGCCTGCAGGCAGCCAAATCAGCTATGCACGGATCCATGGAGATGGCTTCGTGACATATTCGAAAAAAGACTTGGATGATCCGCAGAACAAAAAAGCTTACGTCCAACATGGAGAGTGGTGTGAGGGAGAATTTCTCAAGGGGATGGGTGCAAGATCCATCCTGAAGGTAAGGAGAAATCCCGAGAAAGACAAAAATAAATACGCTATTGATTTTCTTATCGATGGGTGGGGGCCGTGCGACCTAAAGACCCAAAATAAGCCCTTTTTTACAGCCAGGTACGCATATGGAATCAAGCCCGACCGAGCGATTAGCTTCAATGTGAAGGATCTCATTCACTATATCCCCCACCTTGAGAGAGGTGTCGACGTCGGAATTCTCTTTTGGGTAGAGTGGAAAACCCTGGTGCACGAGAAATATGGGGCGGTGAATTATCGGTGGGGGGTCTACTTCATCAGATTCAGCGAAATAAAGGCGATATTCGAGGAAAGGCTTTGCAAAATTCACAAATACCAAAAGCGAGTGGAAAATAATCCTACGGTCTTTAGCCTTGAACATCACATGACCATTGAGGGTAATGCAGAGGACAGCATTGGGCTCTCTCTCGATTGGATGACTCCTCTGCTGCATAGCCACGACGACCCATGGTTCGGCGACAAACCCTTATACTCAATATTGACATAAATCGTTAATAGCTGTAGATTCTAGATATCTGGTCTAAACCAGCGCCCACAATAAGAAAAATAAAGAGCGTTTCCATGAAGACATTTCGCCAAGAAATGCGTGAGCTCGTGCACGCATCGATCCCTGCTAATGAGATCGTTGACCGCAACATCGACATCACCTTCAAACATTTTGGCTGGGACGGTAGCGGCGGTTGCAGCATGCAGTCGGTTGGCGACGAACACCTGCTGACCCGCGAACGTGTCCGTCAGATCTCCACCAAATGCGCCCGCCAAATGGCTACCCGCCAGGAATCGGTTGTTACCACCCTCCCAGTTCTTCTGGCCACCATCAACAGGATGGCCCCGGCGCGTGCAGAACGCGTTGAGGAAGCTCTCAACGGGCTGGGTTTGAATGGCGACCGCCTGGAAGGCGTCTTGGCTGCAGCTCGGCAGTTCAATAAAGCAGAAAAGCACCTTCGAATCAGTGAAGAGTTCTCACAGCGCTTTGTTATTTTTCCCGACATGGAAGGCTCTGCAACTCAGATCCTGGCCAAAGCTCGCAAGATCACCAGCAAAGTTGGCTTGGCCAACGTCAAGGAGTTACTGGATCTCGTTCCAGGAATCCCCGAACCTTCTGCCATCGAGTACATCCGCGATGTGCTCGCCATTCGCCGCGACACCACCTGGCTCGATGAAGAAAAGACCTGGTTCTGGCTAAGTGCATCACCGAGGAATCGGCTGATCACTTGCCTGCACAAGATGCTCTCCTTGTTCTCAAGCGTTACGCTGGAAGGCGTTCGTCAAGGAGCGAATCGCTATTTCAAGAAAGGCGAGAAGATCCCGGCGCAGTTGACCGCTCCAGCGCCAATCATCGCAAGCTTCATCCGCTCCTGGGGCCAAGCCACCTGCTCAGAAGCCAATATCGTACGTAAGGCACCTGGCTTTAGCCCCAAGTCAAAAGTGTTGGATTACGACAGGCTGATCGTGCAATACATCGTTAAGCGCCCTAGCAAAATGGCGCGTGAGAAAGAGCTCGAAAACGCTCTGGTTCCCACTGTTGACGGTGTTGCACACGAGAAGAAACACGCGTTCTCGATCGCGCTGAATTACTCGCCAATGGTGTGCAAGGGCAAGAACCGGGGCGAGTACATTGCCAACGGAGCCTTGTGACGTAGAGGGGAGGCGCAAGCCTCCTTCTTACGTCCGGTTGATCAGGCAGGTTTGCGCTTAAGCCGCCATGGCGCAACAAGCCCCCGCCATAAGCCGAGCAGGTTGGTCAGGAAGAAACAGGCTTCAAGCAGCATCAACCCCCATGCCTGCGTGATCACAGCAAAGCATGACATGCACATGCTGCTGATCAAGAAACAGATCCAGCCATAGGGCGAATATCGAGAGTGGCTGGCCACCATTGCCGCACCAGTGATCCCTGTGGCTGCACCTGTCCACTCCAGCACAGTTTGAAGCAGCATCAGTCACCCTGCCTTATCGTTGATGGTTCACAAAATCAGCAGGAAAGCTCACAGGACTCTTCGGCCTGCTGCTTGATGATGATCATGCCTGGGCCAGCCCACTGCTTGATGTTGCAAGCGGCAAGGCGCATGGATGCCAGAAGTTCTCGCAGTCCAGATGCCAGTTCGCGAAATTTGGGGTCTACCTGTTTGGCCAACCCCATATCAACGAAGGTTTGCTCAGCAAGCCCAAATGCCTGTCGAAGCATGAAGCCGTTGGGGTGGCGCTCAAGCAAAGGGTGCACATGGTCGAGGAGGGAGCAGTAGCGTCCATCGCCCAAGAACACTGATACCTCGAATGCGCGCACTATTGTTGTCAGCTGAGCACGGCTCAAACAATCTTCCAGGTCAACACACAACAAAGGCTGTTCGGCTACAGCAGGACGCAGCCCATTCCACAGCTGATTGAGCTCTACAGCAGCGTCTGGGTGACCGTATTTCGCAAAAAAGTCAGCGCGACCGGCAAGCAGGTCATTGTATTGCACGATGGCCGCATTGATCGGCTGGGCGAGGTCTTGATCGATTTTGAATTGGTACATGGCAAGTTACACTGAAAAAGATGAGCCACAACCACATGTGGTTGAAGCGTTGGGGTTGTTAATCGAGAACCGAGAGCCAGCAACGGTTTCCTCGTACTCGACGATTGCACCTACCAGGTACTGGAAGCTCATTGGATCAATGACCATCTTGATGCCATGCTGGATGAAGAGGGAATCGTCCTCCTGCTGACTTTCGTCGAAACTGAAACCATATTGGAAGCCCGAGCAGCCGCCGCCCGTCACGAAAACGCGAAGCAGGAGGTCGGGGTTTCTTTCTTCCTTAAGGAACACGGCCACCTTGGCCGCAGCATCCTCGGAAATCTGAACGACTTGGGCAGCCGGGTCATACGTTTCAATCGTCATGGATAGCTCCGGAGGCAGTGAGTCAAGGAAAACCACCGCATTCGTCAATTTTTGATGAAGCCGATCATATGGGGTAGACAAATGACTGTCAATATATTAAAAAAGGCTCCTTTATTACCTCTGGCTGGACGGCACCAATGGCGACTCCCGTGAAAGACTCCAAAAGCAATCAGGAAGGCAGGAGCAAGAAAATGCTCTCCATCCCGCAACACATCATTGATCGCATTGTGAGTCAGACCGATCTGGCAGAAGTTGTTGGACGTTACCTCAAGCTCAAAAAACAGGGTGCAGACTATATCGCCCTATGCCCGTTTCACCGCGAACAGAGCCCTTCGTTCTCAGTGTCTCCTCGCAAGCAGTTCTTTTACTGCTTCGGCTGCGGGGCTGGAGGGAACACCCTGGATTTCATGCAGCAATACTTGAGCAAGTCGTTCATTCCCGTTATCCAGGAGCTGGCCGAAGAGGTTGGTATCGACATTACCCCTTACCTTAAGTCCGCTCAAAACGAACAGATGGACTTCCAGATTCCTCAAGCTTTGGCAGATGCTCAGAACTTTTTTCGCAATGAGCTGTTACGTAATCACTCGGATGTTGCAGTGGCGACCCAGTACCTGTCTTCTCGTCAGGTAAGCGCCAAGCTCTCTGAGCGCTTCGGCCTGGGCTTCGCCGGCTACGGCAAACGGGCAATCGATGCCCTGACCGAACATCACGAAGTGCTAATCGAGATCGGCTTGCTGCAGCGTAATGAGACTGGCTCGATTTTCTCATTGTTTCGAGATCGCCTGATGATGCCAGTGCGCGACATGCGCGGCAAAGTCATCGGCGTTTCCGGGCGTACGCTCGATCCGGAGGTGAAGCCGAAGTACCGAAATTCCAAGGAAAGCGCATTGTTTTCACGAAACAGCGTGCTCTATGGGCTGTACGAGTCAATGCAGGCTTACGGCAACGGCACCAAAATCGAGCGACTTTTCGTGGTAGAAGGGCAGTTTGACGTCCTGGCCAACCACATGCTCGACCTGGCAGCGTGCGCTGCAATGGGTTCATCGGTATCGGTGCAGCAGTTGCGCCTGATGTTGCGCCATGCAAAGCGAGTGAGCTTCCTGTTCGATGGCGACCAGGCTGGGCGTAAGGCATTGATTCAGATTGGCACTTTGTTGCTGGAGAACATCACCGACCATGAGGTTGTTTTTGATGTCTTGACCATGCCAGAAGGCGTGGATCCTCACAATATGGTCACTGAGCAGCCCGAACAGTACCGGGCCATGCTTGATCAGTCCCAGCCATGGCTGGATGCTTTCATCCAAGCACTTACCGCTGGGCATGACCTTGGGACAGACCGTGGGCGTGCTGAGTATGCCAGTGCGGCCCTGGATGTTATTCACGACACCCGAGATCCACTACTGCGCCATCAGGCCGTGCAAAAACTTGCGGCTGTAGCAGGGTTGCCATTTGACGCACTGGAGGAGCGCCTGAAGTCCATGCCTGCCGCCCGAAGCGGTTTTGTAAAACCTCAGGAACAGCTCAATGACGCCTCCATCCGGTTGGCTCGGATTCTTTGGGATGAGCCTCTTTGGGCCGAGCATATCGAAAACACCCAATTGTGGCTGGAGGAGGGTGATGAAATTATCCAAACCCTAGCGGCGTGGAAGATTGATCTGTTTGCAGGCTCCCTGGATGTCATGCCCTCCGCTGAAGAGCAGCGCTTGATCGAAAGTGACCAAAGCATGGCGGCTGATATCACCTTGAATTGCCGCAATAGGGGTGGGGCAGCCGCACTGGGCCGTCGCCTGTCTGGACTTCAGGAAGGCAAGCTGATGGAAAGCCTGATGAAGGAAGAACCAGAAACCAGTCGGGCCACAGCTCACGCCTTGGCACTGCATATTACTGGCATCTGTGCCGGCAATGGGTTGCAAAGCTTGTCAAAAACAGCAGCGATGGGGGCGTTGGATGACGCTGGACGTGAAAAATTTAACGACCTGATGCGCATTCGCCGTGACTCTATCAATAGAACGAAAAATCTGTAGAACCATTGAATCAATATCCTGCTAAAATGAGGATACTGTTTAATAAACTGCCATTGTGGCAAATGAACTCAGATGGATTTGTGAAGTCCATCTGATCCATCATTGGGGACATTCATGTCAGACGTATTCACTTCTCGCACGATGACCGATCTGGGCAAGATCGGCATTGAAGACCCGTGGGCTCTGCTCCTGAACGTGCCCAAGCACTACGATGATTTCACGGTTCCGTTAAAAAGCGTGCCGGCGATCATGCGCCTTGAGATTGGCACCAGTTTCTACGCCTCCTTGAAACTGGTCAGCGTTGCAACTTCTCAGGAAATTGACGCACAAAAAAAGGCTCTGGGCCAACCAGCTCGTGCGGGCACGGGCGAATACGTCAACATCGAACTCACAGATGGCATGCGCTCACTGAAGGCCATGGTGTTTGGTCGCGTAAAGCCCTGGGAGCAGATCCGCAAGGATGCCATTGGCCAGATCATTCACATTTCCGGAAAGCTGTCCCAGGATAAGCGCAACCCCCAATTCAAGGTTGTCAACAACCTGGAGATTGTTCCAAGTTCAGATCGCAATCGGATCGTCTCCCGCTACAGCGGACGAGATGGTGTGATTACCCCTGGGCGTGTCGCTGACTTGACCAAAACGGCACTCCTGCATTTTGCAGATGAGGCGGTAGACCAGATTCTGAATAACCTTGGGGTGCCTGAGCAGACCGTGATGCAGCACTGCCGCATCCCGTTCAATGACCTCAAGCATCTATTGATGACCTTGCATATTCCTCGTACCCCTCAAGATCTTGAGCGTGCGATGAAGAGTGCTCGGCGCATGAACGCCTATTTTGGTATTCGCAAGGCCCTGGAAGCCACAACCCGCAAACCCGTTCCTGAGTCTGCCATCCCGGTCGACCGTGAGCTTATTCGTCAATTGGTTGACCAACATCCTTTCACACCAACGAAAGATCAGCGCCTGGCAATCTGGGACATGATCTGTGACCTCGCCAGTGAAACCCCGATGGATCGCCTCCTGTCAGCTGACGTGGGTAACGGCAAAACAATGGCCTACGGCATTCCTGCTGCATATGCTGCGTCCAAAGGCAAAAACGTTGTCATTCTGCTGCCAACTGAGCCATTGGCGGGACAGGTTGAAAAAAATATTCGCACTTGGTATCCCCAGCTTAAGGTGCACTTGGTTACTGCTGGCTTCAATGGCTTGGTTGAGCAGGGGAGTATTCTTGTCGGCACCACCGCGATCCTTGCCTGGCTCGATAAGCATCCTGACTGGAAAGTCGATTTTGCTGTGACCGATGAGCAGCAGAAGATGGGCACGGTTCAACGTGAATCCCTAAACAATCTGGGAACCCACATCCTTGAAGCCACGGCAACCCCAATTCCGAGAACCATGGCTCAAGCTCTTTTTGGTAACAAAAAGATTACATTGATCGATGACTGCCCGGTGGTGAAGAAAATTTCCACCAAGCTGGTTGGCAACACGCTGTCTGAAAAACGCAATGCCATGGACATTCTCTACAAAACCGTTGCTGATGGCGGTCGTGTGGCCGTGATCTACCCCCTCGTTGCGGAGAAAATGGCCTACGTCTATCACGCCAAGGTTGAAACCCTCAAAGAAGCCGAAAAGATCGGCAGCGCCTTCAAAAAGCTCAATTTCCAGGTTAAGTCTGTTAAAGCAGCTGCAGAGTCAGACGACATTGTTTCTGAATTGTCCAAGTCGGTGTGTGATGGCTTTGTCATAGAGCTTCATGGCGAGGAGCAGGCGCACACTCGCTTGCTCAAGCGATTCGAGCGAGCGCTGGGCGAACATTGTCAGGTGCTGGAGTTCCTGGGTGAACGGATCGACGAAGACCTTGCGCTCAAGAACAAGAAAACCATCATTCAGGGCGCCGAAAAGTGGGAGAAGATCAAGCCAAATCGGGTTGCCGTCATTCATGGGCGCTCAAAGCGTGACGAGAAAGTCGAGATCATTGACCTGATGAACCGTGGCGATGCCGATGTGTTGCTAGCCACCACGCTGATTGAAATTGGTATCGATATCGCAGACCTGAGGGCTTTGGCGGTTATCGATGCTGACTATCTGGGCGCCTATACCCTTCACCAACTCAGGGGTCGAGTAGCGCGAAACGGCGGCAATGGCTTCTTTGTGATGATGGCCAGTGCACCCATTGACGAGCTGGATGAAAAGGCCCTGGATCGTCTGAACCTCCTGGTCAAATTCACCCGAGGGTCAGACATTGCCCTGCATGACATGGAGCAGCGTGGCTTTGGCAACCTGGATGCGGGCGGCAAGGCGCAGAAGGGTTTCGATGACGGGCTCTTCTCTCAATTGAAACTTTCGCCCAAGGAAATGGATGCTTTCCTCGCAGACTTCACCAAAGAGATGAAGGAGCAGACCAAGCCTGCAGGCTGGCGCCAGGCCGCTTCAGCACCAACGCCTTAGCCAAAAAACAGGCGCCAACTTCAATAAACCCTATAGTCAAGGCGGTATGCGAGCAATCTCAGGATTGCCTTGCATGCCGTCTTTTGCGTTCAAGCAAAATGTTTGACAATTTGCTTGAAAATGGTATAAATGCCCTCACCTTAAAACATCAAGACATGTAGGCAAGGGGAAAAAGCTTGAAATTGAGCCAGAACGCGAACCCACATGCGATAGACAAAACCCATCAGCAACATGGGTCAACAACGAGAGCCCTGGAGGCCTTATGAGAAAGCGCAAAAACAACCTTCTTGAAGCGCTACCCAATCGTGAGCCGCTGATCGAAGAGCTGGCGCGACTGGAAGCATTGTTCGACGACATGCAGACCAATCTCCCAAAAGGCCCCAAAAATGCTCGGGTTGCAGCTGCTGATGTGAGCACCCGTCTTTTAAAGGCGCGTCGTGAGTTACTCAAAGTCGATACAAAGCGCCAGGAACTGGTCGCTAATTACGAAGGTTTGCTGGGCCTGGACTTCGTTGCAGAAGAAGATGCAGACGCAATCAACCAAGTTGTCCAGATGCGCAAGCAGGCCACGGATGATTACTATCGTGCATATTGCCTGCAAAATTCGCTCTCTCGCATCACTCGCGAATTTGCACCCATTCTGAAAGGTCAGTTGCTTGAGAAGATCGGTACCCTTGAAAAACAGGCCACCGATTGTCGCAAAGGACTGTTTCAAATCTATTGGGCTCTTCCCGATGTCGGCATGACCTTGGCGGAATGGGAAGGTCTGACTCAAGTACAGCGCCGTGGTCTGCGCCCAACTGGTCGACCCTCCCTGCCGCTTGAGTGTCAGATCGCAGAATGCGAAGACCAATCTCAAGCCCTGCTGGCTGAAATCAGCAAGCTTTCCAAAGGCAAAGTCAATACGCTTGAAAAAGCACTGGACGGTATCGAGCTCTCTACGCGTGGTCGTCCAGTGATCAGCGATATCGGCAAGATGGAGCGTTCTGCAGGTCGCCTTCGTCGTGATATGGAGCGCCTTGACCCTAAAGACTTCCCTTCGGAAGCAGAACACAAGAAGAATCCTCGCCTGGGTGACACTTACAAGATTCGCATTGCTCGACTGACTGCTCGCATTGAAGAGATCGAAGACTCCATTCGCATGGCAGAATCCGAGCTAGAGGGTGTTGCCGTCTATCGCCGTGAACTGGAAAAGCAGCGTGCTCGCCACCGCGATCTGGTAGTGCTGGAAAGCAAATCAAACGGAGATGATCAGGCAAAATTGCTGCTTGAGATCCTGCGCAACGAAGTTGAACAGCAAGAAACAGTCGAGATGATTCGCCAGGCCGATCCGCAGGCTACCGAAACGCTGACCCATCGGGTCAACCCGAAGGAAACCCGTGAGCGCCTAAGCCGCCTGGAAATGAATGGTCGCCTTGCCGACAGCGAAATGCTGATCCTGAAGGAGATCAAAGAGTCCATCATGGGCAAGCACTCCACCAGGGGTCGCTAAGACGGACACGAGAAGGGCAGCGAAAGCTGCCCTTTTTCATGCCCGCCGTTTGGTTCGACGAGGCCTTGTTACACTGATGACATCATCAGGCTGATGCCAGACATAGGCTTTAGTCCAAAAGGACTTAGTCATCACCGACGACCACACCTTGGTCTCGTTGCGAAGCCTGAACAGTGTTCCTCCCGCCCATAGCAGCAGCCAGCCCATGGAAGATGCAAGCACGCAGGCCCAGAGGGGATAGGCCTCAATCCTTCCCCTTGCCAAAAGATGGATGCCAATCGTTTGCAGCTGGGCATTCCAACCACTGGTATTGGCCTCATCCAGCCACATGAGGGGGATAGTCGACTTCAAGACTAATGGGTACATTGAGCCCAGTATCGCCGCTATTCCTAGCAGTCCCAGTAGGCAGGCGTAAAATACACGCCATTGCGCTCGACGCCTCAATGCAGATTCGTAGAGAAGCTCTTCTTCAGATACAACTCTGAACGTAGATCTAACTGACACGGGCTAGCTCCTGTGCGATTGATGAATGCCGTCATTTCTAGGTTACCCAGGATGGAAGTGCTTTCGTAGCACGCATCCTGAGCAGTACGGGCTGAGGATGGAACGATGACGCGGTTTTTGTGAACAAGGTGGCTGCGCTCCACCTGATCAACAGAATAGCCAGAGACAGACCAGGATACCCCGGCAGCAGGGCGCTGAGGGCCAGGCCCCAACCTTCCAAGGCATCCAAGGATATCCAGGCGGCGCATGAACAGCTTCATGGCTGAGAGTGGGCAATCCGTCTTTCTCAGCTCATCACTCATGGCATCCCAATGGCGGTCTGCCGGCAGAGGGGCCTGGCTGAAGATGACTGGGCCACCATCAGTGTCCCATTGAATCGCTGCAGGAAGCTTGAGCAAAGCTCGGTGTAGCTCAGCCTTGGCCACTTCGGTCATCATGGGCAGCCACTGTCCGATCAGGGTTTGATGCCGTGAAGTATGGTCATTAAGCTTGGTCAGGACATCCGCCTCATTCTGGCCCATCACGGCCAATATCCAAGGCTTGTCCAGGTAGCTACTGGCCTGCCAGGAGCTTGCCACGAAGCCAAGGAAGTTGCCCAGCAGAAGGATTCGATCCACAGAAGGCCGGAATTTCACTCTATCGAGAAACGTGTTGAGTGCGGGAAAGTGGCCGTGGAGCTCGCTGATAGCGAATATACGGCCACCGCCTGAGAGATTCAGGTGATCAATTTTCATAATTTATTATTCTCTTAGCTCAGCTATTTAAGCGTATATTGGCATTTTTCGCAAGAAGCGCTGGGCAATATATGAGCTAATGTGGTTCAATAGAAAAATGGAATTTGACGATAAAGGGGGCTCCATGGAGAGCCTAGGAAAGATCTTTGAAAAGCGCTTCACGGTGCATTTTCAACCGATCGTAGACATGAAAACGCTCAAGCTGGTTCGCTACGAGGCGCTCAGCCGCCCCCTTGGGTTCGTGCAAGATACCGAAACGCTCATTCACCAGATGGAGCGCACAGGAGAGATTCGCCTGTTCGACCAGTGGGTTGCAGACACTGTCATCAAGACGCTGTCACAACTCCATGACGGGCCTGAAGTGGCTATCAACCTGTCCGCCAAGAGTCTTTGTGACCCCCTATTCCATGACGAGATGGAGTGGATCCTCAGTCGTAAAGCAGATCACGTCAAGATCGAATTCGAGATCACGGAATCCCAAGCCATTCGTGACATGAGCATGGCCAAGGCGTTTGTAAAGCGCCTGAAGGATCATGGCTGCAAAGTCGGTCTTGATGACTTCGGCACAGGACATGCTCGTTTCCGAGTGGTCGAAGAACTTGGCCTTGACTACATGAAGCTCTCTTCGCACTTGACGACAATGATTGATTCCAGTCGCGCCGCCCAACAAGTCATCATCAAGGCAGTAGCTGCTTGCAAGGCTCGCGGCATTCCTGTGGTCGCTGAGCACATCGACAATCCCAAGCAGTACGCTTGGCTGCGCGATATCGGCATTGACCACGGTCAGGGCTGGCTGTTCTCCAAAGCGGGCAAGGAATTGCTGAGTCAGGCAAACTACAAATCTCAGCTGGATCAAGCCATTGAGCAAGATCGCGCCGGCAAACCTCCTGCCAATGTTCACAGCATGTGGACGCCAAACCCCAATTGATTGAAGAGCCCCTTCAGGGCTCCAGTCCAGGCTCGGTCAAGCGAGCCTTAAAACCATTCTCGATTCCGAAATGATCCCTCAGGATCTGATTCATACGAGCCCAGGCTTTTGGGCTACGCTGCTTCATCTGCGCACGACCTGTACCTATCCCACCCGACGGAAACACCAGCGTATGTCTTCTGGAGAGCTTGTAAAGCGCTCTGAGGTCAGCCTCGACTGCCTGTATGTCTTCCTCGGAGTCTGAGAAATAAGCGCTTTCCTCGGTCGATGGGGCGCGCTTGGTGGCAATACCAAAAGCGTTGGGCTGATAGCGGATCACCGCCTGCCCAGCGCCATGGGCCACTCCCTTGCGAACCACATTGTCTCCAAAGATGAAGATGTCGTTGGGGTGCGCCTTCGTCAATTCGACGCTGTAATTTTCAACCAGGCGCACCCTCATGATCACTTCCTCTTTGCAGCGGGCTTGGTACCGCTGGTTTTGCTGGCAGTGCTGCCAGATTTACCACCACCAGCTTTATCGCCGGCAAGCTGTGCGTCGATGAATTTGCGGCACGCATCCATCTCTGTGAACACACGCTGATCAGGTTGCTTGTCGTCTGGCAACTTGGCAGCCAGGGACTTGGCGAACTTGATCATCTTCTCGGACGGAGGAGCGCTTTTGTACTGAGCGTCGAGAGCAGGCTTATGCTTGGTGACGAACTCATCAAAAAGCTTGCGGTCTGCCTTCTGCTCAGCAGTTGCGGTGACACCGGCAGCCGCCTCAATCTTGGCCAAGAAGCCAAGTTGCGCATCGCTGAGGCTGAACTCGCCACCCTCGCCACGTGGTCGGGCATGTTCATTGAGGAAATCGCTGGCCTTCTTTGGGTCAGTCAGGGTGCCCGATGGAAGCTTGATCCCTTTTCGCTCGGCGATCGACTTGATGGCTGACTTCATCTTGTCGGTAACCTTGCCAGGCGTGCGTGGAAGGGCTTTCTTCTCCACCGTTTCGTACATCTTGTTCATCCAGTTGATGTACTCATCCAGGCCCCTGAAGGTTTCCTCGATGAACTGGTCACGAGCACGAATCGCATCTGCATCGTTGTCCAACAGGGCCAGCTCTGCCAACTTTCCTTCCCACGAAGCGGTGGTTTCGATGCGATACATCGCATGCTTTTCGTGCTGCATCAGGAATTCGATCAGCTCCTTACCCTTAGGGTCGAGGAAGAAGGCACCTTTCTCGGCGTGAATGTAGCCACGCGCCATGATCACGGGAATGATTTCCTTACGAGTTGCTGGGGTACCGATACCCTCTGGCTTGTCAGTACCGTCGTTCAGATACTTGCGCATTTCAGGATCATCCACCTCGCGGGCAGCATTCTGAAGCGCAACAAAGAAGTTAACGTCGGTATAACGACTCGGCGCCTTGGTCTGTCCTTCCTTGAGAATCACTTCGTCAAGGTTAGCGGGCTCATTATTCTTCAGGCGCGGCAACTCGGTGGTTTTGGCCGATGCGGTATTCATGATTGCTTGCCAGCCAGGATCAACCGTACGCTCAGCCTTTGCCGAGAAGTTACTGACCGGGGCACCCAGCATGTCTTCGACTGGCACCTGGAAGGTAATCTTCTGGGTGGCGAATTTGGCAGGAGGAAGAAGGGCCTGAATGAACCGTTCTGCGATCAAGCGGTAAGCGGCCTGCATGTGGTGCGCGGTGTGGGCGACTTTGCCCTTGACCGCTTTTTTTGGGTACATGCTTGCCAGGCCCTGAGCGTCGACAGCACGTAAGCTTGGGATGATCCCATGGTGCTCCAGTTTCTTGTCGGTGTAGCATTTGGGCTTGAAGGCCTTGTACTTGGGGTCAGTGCCATTATGAATGGCAAGAGCCTGCTGGGCGGCTGCTGTCAGACCTGGCAGGTTCATGACACTTTTGATCAAAGGGTCGCGCTCACTGGCCACGTACAGGCTGTTTGGCAGCTCGCACTTGTCGGTACGCGAGTAGGAGATGTAGCCTTGTTCGTTCAGGTCTTCGATGACCGCTTGCGCCACGTCGCCGGAAAGCTTGGTCACCTTGACCACATCGGCAAGAGCACCCACAAGGTTATAGGTAATGGGTGGATGCTTCTCTTTGGTGCCTTCGCTGTATTCGAGCACTTTGGCCTGAGAAGCGCTTTTTTCCAAGCGCGACTTGAATTGGTCGATGTGCGGCTTGCTGGTGAACAGCGGCGCATCCATCTTGTTCTCGCCCTCAAGACCCTGGGGGCGCCAGGTCACGCCGCTGGGCATGGCATCTATGATTTCACGAGTCACTTTTGGCTCGTATTCAGCAATCAGGTTCGCACCTTGCACGCTGAAGTCACCATTAACGTTGAAGAAGGTTTGAGGCACGAAGTTGCGAATTGCCATTTCGCGCTTGTAGATCATGTACAGGGCAGCGGTCTGCACACGCCCCATGGAAATGACCTTGTCACGTGCGGTTTCGCCACGACCCAGAAAGTTACCCAGCAAGGCGAACTGACCGTAGTGGCTCATCAGTCTGACTACGTAAATGTAACCATGGTCACAATGGGCGCGTGCTTCAGCAGCTCGGGCCAGACTCTTCTTCTCGAAAGAAGGGAGGAGGTTGTTCAGGGCCTTGCGCATCGAGTCGCCATCCATACCCCCGGCCAGCCAGCAGCGCTGCACTGGGAGTTGGCAGTTGAAGTATTCCAGGATCGACCAGCCGATGTATTCACCTTCACGATCAGAGTCGGTTGCCAGAATCACTTCATCCGCTTGATCCAGCGCTTTTTTGATGTTGTCCAGGTAGCTCTTGATCGGCTTGCCCTTGTTGTCAGGGCCATCGACGATCGGAACCAGCTTCTTCTTGCGAGGGATGGGCGAAAGAAGGGTTGGATTGTGCCAACCCAGGCCAGGCTGCAGATCGTCAGGAGAGGGCAGGGTCAGCAAGTGGCCCTTGGCCGGCACCACAATGACTTTGGAGCCATTCCAGGTGCCTTCATAGCCCATGGACGATTTCGACCAACCCATGGCCTTCGCCATCGGTTCAGAAACCTGGTTTTTCTCGGTGATAATGGCAATGGTCTTCATTCGATGAACCTTAAGATTTTGCGCTTGTTAGTGATGGAGGCGATTTCAGTGCGCTTCTTGATGACCATGGGGGTCTGAGCTGCCATCGGGGTTGAGAATCCAGCGGGCGAGCCGCCAGAGATCGACTGTTCCAACGCGGCAAGGGAAGGAACCCCCTTGTCCGTAAACACGGTGACCGGGCTGTCCTGAGCCACCATGGCGACTCCAGCACGGCCAAAATTGGTAGTTCGTCCCAGCGCCTTGGATTCACCTGAGGTGCCGATGACCGGGTACAAGCCTGCATAGGCGTTGGCGATCTTTTTCAGATAAACCACACGCTTTCCAGGGGTCTTGGAGTGGTAGTTGCCTACCGCCAGCCAGGGGCGGCTGGGTTCCTCCTTCAGTCGCTTGGACAGAATCCAGGCGCCGGCTTGAATGTTCTTGCAGGGATTGAAAATCAAATCCTTCCAGGTGTAGCCAAGCTCCCGCTGAATATCGTTCAGATGGATGGTATTTACCTGCATGACGCCCATATCGTATGAGCCATCGGTGTTGCGACTTGCGGTGCCGGCCTGCCCGCCTTCGACTGCGATGATGGTCTTGAGCATGATCGGCTGAATGCCGAAGGCCTGGCTGGACTGACTGATGCACTGATTGAGTACATTCAGAGGAATTGGAGTTTCTGCAATGCCTGAAGCCTGGCTGTTGGCAGCAACTCCCAGCAGGAGCGCAGCACTGAGGGCTAGCTTTCGGAACATGGACGGATACCTTTATTTTTATCGGCCTTTGGGCGCTTTTTTCTCTCGGGTCGTCCGGACTCGAAAATTTGAATTCCGAAAATTTCCTTCATAAGCCTGCGCTTTTGGAGGTACTCGGAGGTGCGAAAGCCCTTGGCGTCTTCTACTACTGTCTCACCGTTTTTTTTGTAAACAAAATCAGCGACATAAGTGGAGATGTGAATTCCGCCAGCTTGCAGGGCGTACGGGATCTGGCGCTGCAGATCGCAGATCTCACCCGCCCGCTCCAGCAGGCGCAGCACCAAAAAACGTTCATATTCCATCTTAGAATCAAAGCGCCCCTCGGGTGCATTGACCTTGATTGCATTGAATTTACCGTTGCGTTTTTTCGACGCGCCTTTGCTCAGCGCCTGCCGGTATTCTTCGGCGGATACCCGATTGCCAAGCTGGCTGGTGTCGAGTGATCGCAGGCGCAGCACCGGTTACTTCTCTTCGTCTTCGTCGTCGACCTGAACCGGCATTTGTACCGGGGCCCGGCCTGTGCGGCGGCGACTGGCGTCTTCTTCTTTCTGCCAATCGTCACGACAATCGCTGTCACACCAGCGTTGGCCAGCTTTGGCAACAGTCTCTTCGCAATACAGGCACTTGCCCGTGGCTTGAGGGGAGTCTTTTACCTGTGCGCGGTGAGCGGCCAAGCTGCTTTCAAGGAACGCTTCCTGGAACTCATCGGCTACGTCAGCTAAATCTGCCATCTGTTACTACCTAAATCTGTGGGTTTGGGGGAATTCGGTGATTGGGTCGCTTTACGCATATATTGACGTTTTTCGCCGACCCGAATAATCTGCCACTCTGTTCAGCGCCTGTCAATATACGTCATAATTGAATTATGCCTCGGGCACCTTCACAATAGAAGCATAAATCGAATTTTCGGAGCCTCCATGAATAAGGCCATTACCCTGCAGGATCTCCTCAGCCTGACCACTGAGCAGGATCGCGTAGATCTTTTGATGCGAGACCTGAACGAAGGCCAGCGCGAGGCTGCTCTGCAGCTCAACGGCCCTGTTGCAGCGATTGCAGGTGCCGGCGCAGGCAAGACCAAGACCTTGATCCATCGCACAGCACACCTTCTGATCAAGGATGTGCCTGCGACCAGCATCATGCTGGTTACCTTTACCAACAAGGGTGCGGACGAGATCAAGGAGCGACTCGAAGCCATGGTTGGCGAGGACGCCCAGTACATCACTGCTGGCACCTTTCACTCCATTATCTACAAGTCGATCCTCAAGGCCTACGCCGAGCACCCGTACCTGGAGTCGATCGGCCTAGACATGAAGGAGTGCTCGATCCTCGACGACTCTGAATCCAATGCACTCTTTGATGAAGCCATCAAGATGCAGGACAAGGAAGTTCAGGAGCTGATTGATGAGCACAAATGGGAAAAGAAGATCGAAGGCGAGATGGCTTCGGCCCGCGCAAAGGGCCATACAAGCGAAACCTACGGGCGCGAGATGATAGGCTTCGGCGATCCCAAGGAATTGCTCTATCGCACCTCTATGGACGTCTGGGCCACCTACACCAAGCTTTGCCGAGCGGCCAATGGCATAGATTTCGACGATATTCTCGTGGTCGCCTGTCAGCTATTGGCACGTGATCAGCAGATCGGTCGTGAACTTTCGGAGCGCTATCGTTACCTGATGCTTGACGAATACCAGGACACCAACCGAGTCCAGATGAGAATCATGGATGAGATTGCCAAGCATCACGAAAACATCTTTGTGGTGGGTGATGAGAAGCAGTCGATCTACGCCTTTCGGGGCGCAGACATCACGGTTATTCTGGGCTTCAAAAGCCGGTACAAGGACGCAAAAGTGGTGTCGATGGACATCAACTACCGCTCGACGCCTTCCATTCTTGATGCTGCCAACTGCATTGCCCGGCACATGAGTCAGAAACTCACCGAAGGGCAACTGCACAAAGATGACCCTCACATGGAGCGGGGCAAGGCCATCGCCCTCGTGCAATTTGAAAACGACCTTCAGGAAGCTGAGACGATTGCCAAAGCCATTCGCCGAGACATTTCTCAGGGTGCACAGGGCAAGGATATCGCCATTCTCTACCGGTCGCGCACCACAAAACCTGTCATTGAACAAGCGCTGGTCAAGGCAGGTATCAACTATCAGGTCGTCGGCGACATCGGCTTCTACCAGCGCGCCGAGGTCAAGAACGCCATTGCTCTGTTGCGGTTTACCTTCAGACCCTGGGATTCGATGGCTGCACTGCGCGTGCTCAAGTGCACCAGCTTTGGCGTTTCAGACAAGAGTGCGAAAAAAGCAATGTCCACGGGCAAGACGGCGCATGCCTACCTGACCGAAATGTCGGAGAAGACCCGTGGCAAGGATGAACCAACAGCCGTAGCACAAAAACTCAAACCCCTGCTGAGCATGATGCTGTGCATCCGCAGGCTTGTCGCCTATGGGGAAGAAGCAGGTTATGTGCGCCAGGCCGTCGAAAGAATGTGGGAATCGTACCTGCAGCCTGGCATTCAGCGCGCTGCAGCCAGCGATACGGCGCCTATCGATGAGGCTGTGGAATCAAGGATGCAGAACGTTGCCTTTTTGCTCGACCGTTTCTTTGGTGAGCTTGAAGGGGGCCGCAAGCCAGAAGACATTATTGACGAACTGAGCATGATGGGCGACGTCACAAAGCAGACCGAGCAAGACAAGGCCTTGACCATCAAGCTGATGACCATCCACGGCTCCAAGGGCATGGAGTTTCCGATCGTCTACCTTCCGGGCCTGGATGCTGATACCACCCCAGGTGAATCAGAAGAAATCAATGAACTTGAAGAAGAGCGCAGGATTTTCTATGTAGGCCTGACCCGAGCAATGAAGCGCGTCAACGTCTCCTTCTCCAAGGTCAAGCGAAAGTACGGCCAGAAGATGATCACCGAAGCCTCTCCCTATGTGAAAGAGCTCAGCGAGGGGCTCGGGCAGAAGATTTTCCAGTTCAAAAGCCCAGAATCTCCATCTCCGGCGCCTTAAGTCAAAGGGCGAGGGCTGACCTGAGTCGGTCTAAAAACCGATAAAGCAGCCCCAGCCCTCAGCGGCTAAAAGGAAAATGGTCTCAAGTCGCCTTTCTCGGGCCGGGAAGGGGCGACTCCCCCCTATGGGCTCTCTACTTTCTGGTCAGCCCCTACGCGCCTGCTGGAAAACCATGAAACACCAGCTAAACAGAACCAGAATTGGCAAAAGGTGAAGTGCTCCCGTGAGGGGAAACCCTTAAAATGAGCCTTTAGAAACTCTTTGCGTGTCAATTAACGGCATAACCGGGCGCGACGACTACCTCAAAGGACGACTTACTCAATAATTGCCATTATGGTAATTTACTGGTATATTTACCTCAACCTAATTGGAGAATTCACCATGTCCAAGAATGCCCTTGCGGAGCGTCTAGCTCAAACCAACGAAATTGAACGCATCAACGGCGAAAATCTGATTCGCATGAACTCCGACCTGGCCAACTTTCGGCTGCAGGAAAAAGAGCAGTTGGAGACCATGGAGAACGAGTTCAAGGTCAGCTCGCTCGAAGAACTGCGTAACCTCTATAAATCATCGAACCAAGAAGATGAGCGGGCTGTAGCAGAGCGCGAAGAAATCGTACTCAAGCGTCAAGCCATGATTCAAGGCGTCTTGGATGCCGTAGCACGCGCCAACGCTCCAGCAGGCCGAGGCTAAGCCAATGACCCAGGTGCAGAAAATCCAACCTTTGCAAACACTCGACAGTCTGAATCTCATGACGTCGGGTTTGATTCGCCAAGAGGCAAGACTCCTGGGTATCGCCCAACAAGCCAAGATGGATATGGCCCACGTGGCTGTAGAGATTGCCGAATGCGATAGGCTGCTCAACCGTAAAGATGACGTATTGCGTCAACTGGGTCTGTTGCAGCAACAAGCTCAAGCCAAGAACAAAGGGGTCTTCGAAGAGCTGCTGACCTCCCTGATTCACGAGATCATGCCCCATAAAAAGGGCGAGCAGGTCGTACTTAGCAGCACTCTGCGGCAGAACCTTGCTGCGCTTGATATCGACATCAACAGCAACGGCAATCTCGAAAACATCTCCCGTGACAAGGGTGGCAGCATTGCAAACATCGTTGCAATGGGCATGCGGTTTGTCGTTCTGGCGCGTCAGCCTAACCGCCGCGTTCTGTTCCTCGATGAAGCCGATTGCCACCTGCGTGAAGAGTACATCCCTGCTTTCGCAGCGGTCATGCAACAGCTTGCCCAGCGCCTGGGTATCCAGGTGATCTACATCAGCCACCATCCTGCGGCATTCTTTCAGGGTTTTGGTCGAATCATTGAGATTTACAAGCAGGACGGGCAGAACCACGCTCAGACCCTGAGTGATGAGCAGGTGCCTGAGGGCCATGAATACCCCGAAAACGCCTTTCGCTACATTCGTCTTAGAGACTTTGGCCCCCACGAAAACGTGCTGGTCGAGCTTGGTGGTGGTTTGAACATCATCACTGGTGACAACGACCTCGGCAAGAGCAAGGTCATTACCGCAGTGGGCGAGTTGCTTGCCAATGATGGCCAGGAAGCTCGCATTCGACATGATCGACCTTTCTTCGAGATCGAGATTGGCCTGGAAATGGGCATGAGCTTGCTGTGGAAATACAAGCGCACGGGCTCACAAAAGACGTTGATGGAGCTCAAGGACAAGGAAGGGCAGGTCGTCGAAAGCTCTACCCTGGGTAGCGGCAAGGTGCCTGACTGGCTTCATACCTATTTGGCCATGGGCCTGGTTAACGATAAAAACATTCATGTTCATCACCAGGATGAGCCCAAGTATTTGCTCTCAAGCCATTACACCTCAATTGACCGGGCCAAGATGCTCCCGTTGGGGCGAGAGTCACGTGATGTGCTGAGAATGATCCAGATCTTTAACCAGCAAGTGATTGAAGCCCGCTCGAAGAAAAAGGGCCTGGATGCGCAGCTGATGAAGGTCAGAAACCTGCTTCAGGCACTGTCACCACTGCTCGATAGCGATGAGTCGACGGATGATTTCGAATTGGCCATCAACCGCCTCAAGGAGCGCTGCACTCATACCGCCAGGATGAAAATTGTCGGGGCGAAGTTGAGTGAAATTCAAGTTAAGAAGGCGGCGCTGGAAAACGGGCTGTCCTCGATCGAACGCATTGTTCTACCTACGGTAAACCTTTCCCGCTCCCATGATATGCAAGTTTTGAGCAGCCGAATGGAGAAGACCAAGGCTGTGATCGACTGCTTCAAAGATTTGAGCCTTATCCCAAAGGTGTCTACATCTCCCGTACTTCGAGATGCCCCTGGGATGCTGCGCCTGGGCGTCAAGATCAAAGCGACTCAGGATGCGATCACTGCACTTTCAAGCCTGGGCGAAATCCCAGCGTGCACACCGATTCAGATTGCAGACCGCAGCCGCATGACAGACCTGATTGTCCGTGTTGAAACAACCGGCGACAAGATCACTTCACGTCTGCGTGATTTGGACAACTGCCAGAAGCAGTCCAAAGTCATCAAGGCTGAAAAAGAAGAGATTATCAAGGCTCTGGGTGGCACCTGCCCAACTTGCCTTCAATCCATGAATGGGGTTCACGCTCATGTCTGATATCAACGTGCGCAGCATCGAAAATTGTGTCATTGCCGGCAAGAAGGGGTTTCTGTTCATCGGAGATCCTCTGCTGGGGGGTGATCGACGCACGGGCCGCATCGATAACGCGTGGGATGTATCGATGGCCAAGCTTGTGCAGGCTATGGACATTGCCAAGAGCCGCGACCTGGTTCCGGTGATCGTTGGTGATCTGCTTCTGGAGAGCCGTGACCTGTCAAAGGTTCTAGCCATCATCAATGTGCTCAAGGGTCATCGAGCCATCCTTCTTCCTCGCGATGCCCGCTGGAGCGATCGTGCAACTGGCCACATTGCTGCAGTATTGCAAGCTGCGGGCGTGGCCGAAATTGCAGGCTTTTTCGCCAAACGCTACCAAATGAGCTGCCAAAAAGCTGATGGCAGTGGCTATGGCGAACTCAATCTTGAATGCCATACCCCATGGGGCGGTCACAAGCGCTTGGAGCAGGGCAGTCGGGGTCGTGTGGTACTTACATCACTTGACGTTGCTGTCGAGCCACACTCTGGCATTCCCGAAATGGTTTCTGAGTCCAACATCTCAGTGATTCGTGCCGGGCGCCTGGTGCGATTATCCGCTATGGAAGAGAAGCTGAGTATTTCGGTATTTGCTGCGACTCTTGATGGTATTGAGCGCGTCTCTCTCAAGGTCACTCCAATTGTATTCAGTGAAGCTGCAGAACACGCTGGCGCACACAACGTACTGCTCAATCAAAACAGCAAGTTCGTAGATCAGCTCAAGCAATCGGCCCAGGAGGTCGCAGAGGAGGAGGGCAAGGACGGATTGCTGGATCTCATTGCGCTTTCCTGCACCGATTCAGGTGCGGACGATTGGGTGCTTGGAAAATGCTACGAGCTTGCCAGGGAAGCAGTAACCCCAGCAGCTTGATTTTGGGGCCGTAAGCCCCGGATCCTTGAGGAGCGATTGCATGTTCGAAAATATGCTGGCCAACGTTCTGGCGATAGTGCTGCCTCTGTTACTGATGATCGGGGTCGGGGTGCATTGTGCACTCAAAGAGCGGCGTAGAAAGGCAAAGGCTTTGGCCAGTAGGGTGCTGCCTGGAACGCATCGGTCAACCGGAGGGTCAGGTTATGGGCGCTCTGGGTTTGGATCGCCTAATCAAAATTCACATCATGGCTTTTACGATTACGCTCATTCTGGATATGACGCAGGATCTGGCGGAGGTTGCGCAGGCGGCAATGACAGTGGGAATGATAATTCGAGCAGTAGCAGCACCAGCGGCTGTGACTGAAACTGCATTTCTTTATTTCTTTATAAACTTCTGTTTCTCTTTAGAAGCCCTGCAGGCCACGTCCTGTAAGGGCTTCGTTGCTTAACTATGGACACCTTCCGTGCATTGCGTGGACAGAGACCGTGCTGGCGGTGGACATCCAGCGTGCTGGCGATGGACATTTGACTGAGTTCATATGGACGTTTTGCTTGGGGTGTTTTTTGAAACATGGACATCTGCTTTGTGGATAACCCTTTATCCATGGACAAATGCCTTGGAAGCACGAGCTTGGTCATCGCTGTAGCCTATCCTCTTCCCGAACAACCTGCCAGCGCGGCCAAATGTGGACAGTTGCCTTGATTAAAGCTCAAAGATGGACGGATTCCTTGAGCCAATTTTGAGAAACACGCCGTAAACCGCTGAAATGTGGACATATTCTAGGTGAAAGAAGTTTTTATGCGGTTTCCAAGCCCTCTCTCTCCCCCTCAAGCAAGCTATCCGTCCACTTTTGCTCCGCAAAGTCAGCTATCTGTCCATAGTTGACGTTACATGCCAAGGCAGATGTCCATGTTTGGCTTCAAAAAGGCCCGCAGATCGCTGGTCGCCAAGGTATCTGTCCACATTAGGCAGGGGAGGTCGTTCTTTCAGCCGGGCGAAGCCTGGATGGCTCAAGCTAGATGTCCATAATAAGAGCCTTTCCATCCCTTTCAGGTCTAAATGATGGTTCAAATGTGGACAAAACCCTTGAATATCGGCTTCATAAGAAGAAGCTAAACCCCTGATGGGTCGAAAGAATTGCCAAATGTGGACGTATTCCGTGCGTCATGCTTCGTCTATTCCGCTTCACGGCTCACAGACAAGCAGAATGTCCATATTTGGGTTGCTTTCAGGCTCGCCGATCAAAGAAAACTGAAAATGAGCACGGAATTTGTCCATGTTTAGTGCTCTGGACAAGCTATCTGTCCATGTACGGAGCGCCTGAGTGAGACCTGCTCACGCTAAATGTCCACTTTCAGGCCTATGCCTCACCTCTAAAGTGGACGTCTGGCTTGAACGGCCAAGGCATGGGAAGCTGATTCGAGCTGTTTATATGGACAAATAGCGTGCAGAACCTCCTGGGGTGACGTGTCGCGAGGGTTCGGGGTAATTATGGACAGGAACCTTGTTTCTGCAGAGAAGATGGCTAGGCAGCAGCCTGTGCCTTTATGTGGACAACAAGCTTGATGAAAAGACGATTTAGGTCTTAATGTGGACAAATACCTGACCCATTCGTCGGACGAACGGTCGTAATGCTACAAAAGCGTGGCATGGCCAGGAACATTTCCTTATATAGATCACCAATCGCCACACGAACTCGAACGAACCTAAGGAATGCAAATGTCATCCATGGCCCACAACTCAATGCACGTTTACAAAAGTAACGAGCTGATCACTGCGGGCTATAAGCTGACTGTCAACGAGATGCGGATCATTCTGTGCTGCATCACCCAGATCGATCGAAACCCTCATGAGCTCATCACAGACGAGCACATGTATGGCTTCACGGCCAGGGATTTTGCTGAACTGTGCGGCATCAGCCTCATGGCTGCGTATCAGGAACTCAAGGAGTCGGTGGCCAAGCTGTACGAGCGCAGCGTTAGGATTCAGGTCGATGGAAAGCGCGACCGAAACACGCGCTGGATTCAGACCGCCGATTATCTGCAAGGCTGTGGCCGCGTAGAAGTTCGCTTCTCTAAGGACATCCTACCGTACCTGGCCAACCTCAAAGGCAACTTTACCAAGTACCGCCTTGAGGCGGTGGCTAGGCTGCAAAGCTCCCATGCAGTGCGAATCTACGAGCTGATAGTGGAATCTCGGTACAAGCAACGGGGCGTAGCGCTCATTCCTCTTGAAAACTTGCGCTTTGCCCTGCAATTGGCTGATGCATACCCGGTATACGCTGATCTGAGAAAGCGAGTGATCGAACCTGCCCTTGAGCAGATCAATACCTTCAGTGATCTCAGGATCATCAAGTTTGAGCCAAAGCGCGAAAGCCGCAAGATTGTTGCCATCGAGATTCAGTACGTAGAGAAAGACAGCTTTGGTCTCCCTGTCCAGGAGGAGCTTCTGATCTTGGAGTCAGGTGATCAAGTCATCGAAGGTAAGATCAGCGCTAGAACAGTTGAGACGCCGAAAAAGCGCCGGGCAAACGCTAAGATAACTGAAGCAGAAATCAACAAGGCTGCCCGACCAGGTGAATCGCGAGAGGATGTCATGGCTCGCCTTAAGCGTCAGCACGCGGCAGCCTAAGCATCCCCATCTTACGATAGCCTGTGTGCCAGGCTCTCTACCCTAAGGGTTGTATGCGCTGTGCCGGGCTTTGCAGCGGTGAGTGCAAACAAACCCTATTTCAGGCGGTCAGTGCTTCGTCATATTCCCGATCCAGGGTGACCTGTTCAAGAACATGTTTGTTGATCGCCTTCCACCCGGCTGAACGAAGCGAGATCAAGGCATCTTCACGGTGAGCCAGGGTGAAAAATCCACGGCCTGCAAGTGCTTCTGCGCTCGGCATCAGTCGAGGTGGGATGTCCACCATCAGGATGTCATCTGGTTTGCGTAAAGACTGGCCAATCTGGTTTTGAATGTAAACGGCCAGGCGCATCTCGTCGCCAGTCAGCTTCTGGGTCAGATTCTGGTATTGCTCCAGACCTTTGATCATCGCATCGTGGCCATTGCGTGCTGTGACCTTGAATACCCAACTTTCATTTGAAAAATCAGGGGTCAGAAGCTGAGCATCCCACAATTTGATCTCGGGATCGTAGCCTACAAAATAGGTTTCTTTCATATCGTTGTCTCCACGACTTATACTAGTATTGTCAGTTATGAGCCCCATCAGAGGCAAGCAATGGTCACCTCAGTCGTCAATATCCATAAAAAAGAACGTTGTGATATTTATATCGGTCGCACGAAAGATGATCCGATGCATTTCGGAAATCCCTATTCGCTTGGTAAAAGCTCAATCACATCCCTATCCAGGCCTGACCGATATACATGTCTTTTGGCTTTTCACGACTGGATCACTGGAAGGGCGGACATCAATGTAGAGCCAGAGCGGCGCGCCTGGATTCTGGACAATCTAGATCTTCTCAAGGGCAAGAAGCTGGGGTGCTTTTGCCATCCTCTGGTGTGTCACGGGGATGTATACCGGGTGCTTTTAGGCGAAATCACCCTGGAAGAAATTCTTGCACCCATAAGGCCAAAGCCTCGTGCACCCGAACCTGATCAGGCCATGCTGTTCTAGGGGCAGGTGCTCATCAAGGTATATGTCCACAAAAGACCCCCTTCAAAGGGGGTTTTGCATCAAGGGGCCGGTGCGTCTTCTGGCTCCCGGCGTCGGCTGAACAGTTTGAGAATGGCTTTGACCAGCTCCATGAGCATTTTGGCCATTTTGTCCATCTCCTGCTTGACCTTGCGAGCAGATTCACCCACAGCACCAGGCTCACCTGCCTTGTCATCGACAAAAGGCTTTGTCTCATCCAGCATTTTTTTGGCGCTTTTTACGGCTTCGCCGAGTGCTGGATTAAGCTTTTTATCACCCGCCTTGCCTGTTTTCTGAATGTCCTCGTTCAAGGATTTCATGGCATTGGCCATTTCCCCCCAGGCGCCCAGCGTCTGCTCTGCGGAGAGAGGAGCGCCATCTGCGGTCTCACCAGACTTGAGCATGTTGCCCAAAGTACCGATGGCCTGAGATTTAAGATTGATGCTTGAGGCCATCGAATCAGCATTGAAGTTTGAACGGAAGGGAATGGATGGCATGCTCAAGCCCTTCAAGCTCAATTTCGGCAAACTGGCGTTAAGTTGAACAGCGGTGGCGGCATACCCCCCATCCCTGGCATGCCAGGGCGCATGCCTCCCATTCCACTCATACCTCCGCCCATGCCTGGCATTCCCATGCCTGGGGGAAACCCACCCATACCAGGGTTGCCGGCACGCGGATCGCCAGACTGCCTGTTGGCAGCCGGGTCACTTCGGCCAGCGCCCGGCGCAAACTGACGCGCACCAGGTTGCTGACCAGGGGAGCCTGGATTTGCAGCCGATGACGGAGATGGCTTGTCACCCTTGGGAGCGGTTTCCTTGATCTGCTCGTTCAGCTTTTCAGCTTTTCGCTCGGCGGGCGGTGGCTCATTGGGGATGTATGCGTCAGCATCTTCATCAAGGCCGTCAAGCATTGCGGCAGAGGCGGCGTCTCGCTCGGCAGCCAGATCCTCTTCGGTTTTCTTCTTTTTGTTTTCGTCGACCTCTTCAGGGGCCTGGTTCTTATCGGTTGCCATGTGCATAACCTCTTGCGGGTGAAAGCTTCCCACCTGCTTGTCGTTCAAAATGAGTGTGTAGCGGCCAGAGTCATCCTGGATTCGTTCGATGCGCACTGGGGCCTTGATCTTTTCCATCAGGCCGTCTTGCATCTCGGATCTCACCGCATTGGCAAAATCACGAGGCATGTCCAGGCGACGAACCTTGGCCAACTCGCCACGGTTGACGGGGCTGAGGATAAAGTCTTGAAGGATCCAGTCTTTGAAAGCGGCGTTTCGAACGCGGATTTCGCGCACATACTTCACCTCAAAGTCCTTGTAGGCGTTCTTATAGCGAGCCATGTCAAAACGACCCTGCTCAACCAAAACAGGATCAAGCAGCTTGAGCTCTTCTTCATCAGGCTCATGATTGGGGAAGTCGCCCGGATCTTTGCCGTCAAAGAAAGCCTTGGCCCAGCGATCAGTATCACCAATGGCGTGTTCGAACGCATAGTCCCAATCCTTGGTGATTTCCGGGCTGATTTCGGACAGATTCTGAGGTTCATCAGGCACGTATTTCTTCAGCGCAATGGCGAGCTTCTCAGCTTCATCAACCTTCAGGTTCTGAATCTCGCTGCGCATGTCGATGACGTCCTGACGCTTGTCGAACTGCGACGTAAGCGCCTGGAGATCATTGTCATACTGCTTGAAGCCTGGGGTTTCTTCGGAATGGCGGCGGGACTTCTCCTCCATTTCTTCCAGAGTATCACCGACCTCCATGCCGATGTTCTTCCCTTCGGCTTCGAGTTTTTCAAGCAGGCCGGTCTCTGCCATGGATTCAAACATCATGGTCGAGATGGTGGCCTCAAGCTTTTCGATGTCCTCATCGTACTGGGGCACCTCACCTGGAGCGGCCATCATCCTGGCCATTTCCTCACGATCCTTGTCCTTCCAGCGCTCCATGTAGAGGCTGTCTACGGCAAAGGGAGGATCATAGGGGATCTGGAAATGCTTGCCATTTTCAAGGTCGTACACACCTTCGATGCCGGCGTAGGCGAAGTACTCCTTCACCCGACGGATGTCGATGATGCCCTTGTTGTCCATGTAGTCAAGATGGTAAAAAATCTGCTTCTCGATATCCAGAGGCAGGTTCGCCCCCCTGACCATGCGCTGGATCTGGTCGTAGTGGATCTCGCATGGGTGACTGTTCTTCACAGACCGCTTGAGCTCGTCCGTTTCGTAGTCGTAGAAGGCTTCGATGTTGGACTTGTCGATGCGAGCCAGCCATTGTTTGAAGTAGCGCTCGACAACGGGATTGCCCTTGAGCAAATTGCGGTCGTAGTAGGCCACCCCTACGTCATATGACTTGGGCACTTCCCAGCTGCTGTTGGTTGTCGTATCGCTCATGAACGTACTCTCTATTTTCTTTATCGTGAGCGAGGAGCCCAGCATCCATCAACTGTTATCAAAGGTTTTTCTGGGGCGGGTCAAGCTTGTTTAGGACGTAGGAGGCCAGAAGTCGCTCACGCAACAGGCTTGATTCGTACCGATCGATCATTTGCTTGATTTTGATCGACTTCATGATGGCGCCATCCCGATTGATCGCATTGGTTGAATACGAGCTATCCTGGGTGGTGCGTTGAAGCCAGCTGTTTTTGTCGGTAGAAAGCTTGCCGTCATCTGTAAAGCGCAGTGCGGTCTGTAGTTCCAGTGTCGACAACTTCGACAATTGGCCAGCTTGTGGCGGAACCCGCATCTCGATCTGGCGATTAATGGCGGCGCCGATGAAATTGGTCATGTTCTTGAGGCGCAGCTCCGCTGCAATTTCAAGGGTGTTCGTGGGATCACTGGGTTTCTTCCTGACGTAGGGAGGGTAAGTCACGAACGCATAATTCTTGGCCATCTCGATTTCTTCATCGGACAGCTGAGGATTGTAATTGCCCATCGGCATGGTCAAGTTCGGGTTGGAGGCTTGAGCCTCCTTGCCGGCATCCGACCATTTCTTGAATTGCGCATAAGCTGCGATTTGCTTTTTCTGGTATTCCTTGTACGCCTTGACCGAAAGGGTTTCTGTCGTACCTCCATCTGAACCTGAATTGGTAATCAGGCCAGTGACTGAGCTTGCGCCTGTCTCAATATTGGCATAAAGCGCTGAAAGGCTGGTGGAAACCGAATCAATCAGGCTGTCGTGATCATCTTGAACACCGCCCTGTGCACATAGAGAATCTGTGAACGCCTGGCTTGAAACCGTGGCCGAGCAGGCATCTCGTGAAGGCTGAGCGCGCTCAAGCTGAGTCATGTTTTGAAGGTCAGCCGCCACCTTATTTATCCGAGCTACAGTGTTGGCTGCGCCATTGTTGACCGATTCGATCTGATTTTCTGAGCCCAAGCCCGTCATGTCAAACACGGTGTCCCGGAACTGCTCCTTCACGAGGGCAGCGAGGGATGCCTGCATGTTGTCCATGATGTTGTTGGCCAGGTTGGCATAGTCGGTCACCGGCAGAAACATGGCCGAAGCCTGCAGTGATGCTGCAAGCGCCGTAGTTCCAATGCCCAACTTAAACATTTGCTTGAGATTCATGGTCAGTCCTCCGGAAGCTGTTCTTTACGCACGACGATCAGAGAATCTGAGATGCCCCAAATCCAGGCCATGTCATGCTTGGCCTTGTCCATAACCTGTTCGAACGAAATGGTAATGTCAGAGAATGGCGCAGATTCGCCACTCAGGCGGTTTTTGAAGTTTTCTTCAAACCGCGAAAATTCCATGAAATTGTGCTCTTCCAGGTAAGCTTCCTTATCTTCTTCGCTCATGTTGCTGAGCTCATCGATCAGGTCGCTGCCGGCTTCATTCCATGCTTCTGCGATCATAGCATCGAAGTGGGCGATGAAATTGGATTTCCAGCGTGCACTGTCGTCAGGTTGCAGCTGTGGCACTTTGGCGCCATCCAGGTACCCGCGAGCGATATCACGCACTCGTGAGATCAACTGCTCTGCGGCAGCATCCTCATAGCCCATGTCCATGTTTTCGAGAGTGCTTTCGAATAGTGGCAGTGCCATCAAGGGGTCGCTTGGCAAATACTCGATAGGGTCGAGCTCGTCCATGACGCACTGGCGATAGGCGCCTTCGAGCACCTCCAGGCAGTGAGGAAGCATGGTGCTGAAAAGATTTTCCCTGTCGCTGATCTGCGAACGCTTACTCCAGCTGAAGGACACGTCCTTGCAAAGCTCAACGGCCAACTTTTGCAATTTGCTCACGACATCCTTGGGTTTGTGTCCACACCAGAGCCCCTCAAGGCGCTGGTAGGATTTAAGCGAAGCTGTGAACAGGGAGAGCTTTACGCCCAGAATGCTGTCGCCAGTCGAGTTCTCTGCCAGTGCATTCTCGAACTCGTTGCTTTCAAGAATCCATGCCTTTGCAATTTCTACCAGGCCTTGGAGATCTTCTACCGGCGCGTCCAGATACATCCCGGCTAGGCTTTTGGCCATGGCACGACGAATGTAGCGCAGAAGAATGTCCTGGGTATTGGCATTGTTGGCCGTAAGGCAGTGATCGACCAGATCAAGGTGGCTGCGACACTGGGAGGCAACATGCTGACGCAGCTCCTCCTCGCTCATGTGCGGGTTGCGTCGACGTTCACCCATGTACAAGGGAGCAGCCTCAACCACGGCCTGAAGAAATCCTTGCAAAGACCGATAGTAGGCAATGCGCCCCTGACCCTGTGGTTGCTCTGGCGTGGCAGAGGGAACGGGCTCACGAGGTTTTTTGTCCGGATTCATGGGTTCCGGGCGTGATGAGGTTGGGCGACGACGATCTTTTTCACGCTCGCGCTCTTTGACCCGGCGAATGAAGCTGCTGTTATCTTCACCTTCATCGCTATCAAAGCTGTTTTCAATGTCCTCCACCATCAGTGTAGGATCATCATCGCCCAGCAGGTGATTGGGTCTGTCGCGATCGCGATTAGAAGCCATCAATGCCACCCTCTACCGACTGCTCGCGGGCCAGGCGCTGGCGCTGCTGCTGTTGAAGCTCAGCCGCTTTTTCGCGGGCTTTGTTGAGTGCTTTGAGAGGGGCCTCTTCCAGGAGCATGCCATGCAGGTCGGAAATGGCAACCATCGCTGCGTCGAGCAGAGGCAGGCCCTGACCGTCTTCGTATTCGGCACTGGAGCGGAACAGGCCATGAATGACCATGTTCTGAGGCTTGATGCGAACCAGCCTGTTCTGCTGGTCTATTTCGAAGGTATCTGCAATGGCACTTTCCAGAATCAAGCCCATCAGGCCGTGAGTCATGTTGGCCATGGATGCCGCTGGGAAGTCCTGACTATCTTGAATATTGCGATCGGTCTGCTGATCGAAGGTCAATTCATCAAAATGCTGAATGATCATGCCGCAGGGAGAGCTTCGGCTCACCGTGTAGCAGGCATTGGGGAACAGTCGCACACCAATGAGCAGGATTGCAGTTTCTTCGGCCCGCATTGCAAGGCGCGAAAGCAGCACAGCCGGGTGCGTCACGACATCGATAGGATGCTTGTCGTTATCCACGTCAACCTTGTAATTACCCAGGTTCAGGCGCGACATCGCCGCACTGAATGCGAGACGGATGTCCTCGATCTGGTGTATAGCAATTTCTTCTTTGTCAAATGACATGAATAACGACCTTGCTTTGTTTTTTCTTTGATTCTAATATCTACCGAGACAATAAACAAGAAAATAAGCATGCCATGGCCCGTGAAAACAATCCCCTCGTGGGAAAAAATCCCGAGGAAACCTTGCTGCTCAATCTAGGGCACGAGATCCTCAACTTCCGTCCCGACTTCCCCAAGACGTCGCTTAAGCACACCTTTATCCTGGGGCCCTATGGTTCCTCGACATTTGGCTTGATGCCCTCCAATGGCCAGGTTTACCTGGGCATTCCCAAGCGATTCTATGACCGTTTCAAGTCCGCCAAATGGCTCTACGCTGCGCGTGTAGAGAATCAGGCGGGCCTTTTCTTGGTTATGCAGATTGGCTCAGGGGAAGCGTCTCACCCAGTAGGTATCCGCATCTTCGTGCGAACCAAGCGTCTGATGGCTTTGGGCGATGACGTTAAAGTTCTACGCGCTGTCCCTATGGACAGGCATGGCATCACCCGCGAAAATGACATTCTTCAAGGATTTACTCTTAAATTGATGCAGGTCAAGCAGTACGTCTGGGAAATTTCGGCTAATGAAGAGGAGGATAGCTGGTGAGTAGTCTGATTATTGCCATAATTGCAGGGGCGCTGGCAATCCTAGTGCTTGTGTCTTCCATGATGCTGATGGACAAGGCAGCAACCGACAACGGTGCCAAGGCGCTCTCGGCTAAATTGCGTAACCAGGCTCAGCAGATCGCGGGCGCCATTACCATTTACAAAGGCGACGGAAACTTTATCAGCGAAGACTTTCTCCTCACAGACCTGACTGACAAATATCTTGTGGATGTGCCCAGTGTTGACTGGAAGGCGGAAGCCAAGCACATCTACAGAACAGACGTAACGTTTGAAGCCTGTGCTTTGTCCAACGATCAGATGAACATGAGATGGGCCAAGACTGATAGCGATGTCTACATCGACCCAAGCTATCCCGATAAAGTGATCCCGTACTGCTCAAAATCCGGAATCTCAAATTTCACTCCCTGCTGCTATACCCCTGACGATAAAGCAGAGGCTCCAGCAGCTTCAGGCTAATGGAGTTCGATTAGCCAGGCCTCTTCTGATCCATCAAGATTCCCCAGCCAGAACTGGGCACCTTGAGCCAAAGCGGCCTGTACAGCCTCGCTAGCCATGAAATCGACACTGACCCCGCCTGATCCGATGATCGTGATGTGGGAGCCGTTGATGGCGCCCTTAAAGGGCATGTCCTGGAGGTCGAGCAGGGTGGTGAGCAGGCCGCACCTGAGCTTTCCGGTATCTTCGCAGTGGCCAACAAACTCAGTGGGGTGGTCGATGATGGGCATTTTGTCTTTCGCAGGCCTTTTCTCCAGGTTCAGAATCAATGGTAAGGCATGAGGACTAAAAAGTGAAAGTAAGACAGCTGCTTAAAAACGCCATTGTGCTGCATTCTGACGGAAAGTCCGGAAACGGCGAGAACCTGCCCGCGCTTCTCAAGGAAATCGAGTTTCGCAACTTGTCGGCTTTGGGGGCTTATCTGCTTGCCCAAATCGATAATGAAGTTGACCCTGTGGTCAAAAGCATTCGCCAGGCCAGTCAACAAGCCGCCGATGGGAAATCAAAGCTGCTGGATTCGATCACGGGCATGTCAGCGTTCAACAAGGTGCTCAATGTTCGCTACGGAGTTGCCAATAGCATCCTGCTCAATGTCGACGATCCCGCGCTTTCGGAAGTGATCTCCAGTCTGCCTCATGGCATCTTGCGTTACCAGCCGGTGCAAAAACCCGCCATGCCAGCGGTCAAAAGCCTTTTTAGTCGTGATCTCACCTTCAAATCCTACCTGGGCTCAATGGCTTCGTACCTTAAGGAGCGTCACCAGTTCAACAAGGCAGTCAGCGAAACGCTCAATGAGCAGAATCAAGGTCACCGATTTGGAGCATTCTCCAAAATGACGTTTCTTCGAAGCGAAAAGCTTGCTCTTCAGCCGCACGCAACCCTAATTCGCCCAAGGGAGGGGATTTCGGTGTCTTTGCTAAGATTTTCTCCCGACGCGGAGCGCGAAAGCTCAAGTCAATGGCATGGTCAGGAGCTACTCAAAACCTATCTGTTTACGCATGAGTTGGGTCATTGCGTGATGCCGGACGAGACGCATCAGCTCCACTTTGAAAGATCTGGCAAAGAAGGTGATGCAGATATTCACGAGTGGCTAGATGAAGTGTACGCAGACGTCTATTCAGCGCTTTTTGTAGCCAAAATGTCCAAGACTTGGGATTTTCTGCCGCTCTGTATTTTGCCCGAGCGCGTGTCGGAACATGCTGATCACAATACATTCCATTGCCTTAGGAAACTCCCCTCACTGGTCAATCCGCAGGATCTCTCCGACATTAGCGAGCGAGATCTTGCACGAACCGCTCACAACCTCATGGAAGAATTTATAGCGTCGGAATCCGCGCCTCATGTGCTGCGGGTGGAGAATTGCGCGGCGCAGCTCTACGGATGGTCTTTAAAGCACCCTGAAGACAGTGCCATGGCCTTTGAGCAAGAGCTTGATAGGTTGGCCGGGGGGTCGAGGGATTCCCAATTCAGAATGGCGGTGATCCACTCACATGCTCAGCGTGCACAGGCAGGTATCGATAGCCTGGGGATCAAGATGGATCTAGGGGCTTCTCCTGCTTTGGTCAGAAAAGAAATGCAAGCAATTGCTGGTGTATTGAAAATGGCTGGGCACAGCAGGGCTTCTGATCAGCTCGCAGATCTAGCGATCCAGTCACAAGCGGTTCAGAGCGCAGACTTCCCTAAATTCATGTCCCCTAGCGCCATACAGGCCTCTACGCGCTATGAGGAAACCATGATGAGCATTGGTGACTTCTGGGCGCAGTGGAAAAAGGACGAATTAGGGTATTCCCAGGGCATAAAAAACCCGGCTCAGGAAGGCCGGGCTTTGGGTTGATCGACAGAATTATTCGGCGGTCATGGTTTCACTGAGGCTTTTGAGTCGATTGCCCATCTCGATCATCAGATCGGAAAGCACTGACATGTCCTGAGCGATTTTGGTATTGCGCTCGTCTTGTAGGGTCTGAGCCTGAACTTGGGCTTGCACTGCGTTTTTGGCCGCAAGTTGCAGCAGCCCCATCAATTGATCACCAAGACCATTGAGGGCTTCACTGTCAGCCACGGGAGCTGGGCTAGCAGCGGCTGCTGGCGCAGGGGCGACAGTAGCAGCTGGTTTTTCTTCAGCCTTGGGTGCTGGTGCAGCAGTCGAACTCTTCGGCGCAGCCGACTTCGCGGTGGTTTTAACTTCTTCTTCAGCAGCCTTCTTGTTGGTCGAACCTTTTGGACGACCTGGGGGACGCTTCCCTTCTGGTTCAGATGCGCCCTTGGAGGCGGCAGCTTTTTTGCCAGCGGGTTTTTGGGCTGCAGCAGGCTTGGCGGGAGGTGCCGGCGCTGGTTCACTCGCGGCGTCTGCCAGCGGTGCTGAGGTCTCAGGGCTCAAAACACCATCAGCAACCAATTTTGTGTAAAGATCTTCGCCTTTGGGCGAAAGCCAAATGGTTTCGGATCCAAGCAATTTATCCTGGATGATCAGGCCATCAGCGTGAAGGCTGGCCAATAGATCAGCGAAATCAGGATATGTGTCTTCCAGCGGCGCGATTTGCTGTGGCGCTACCTGAAGAAGTTGGATGATACCGTCCCGCACATTTGAAGACTGACTGGCGTTAGCTGCAGCTGTTTTTGGTGCGGCGGCTGGGGCAGGAGTTTCTTCTTTCGGCTGGCGGGAATTTTTCGGGGAGATGTGTACGACGTTGTCGGTTGCCTTGGCGCTAGCCTTGGGCGCAGTCGATTTGCTGGTCAGAGCAAAACCGGAATTTTCTGAAAGCTTAAATTTTGGTGGTGAGTCAGTGGTCTGAGAAATCTGACCCGCTTGAATCATTTGCTTGATAATCGGGTTCAGGAGATTGCGTGCGACCACATTGGTTTTGCTGGCGAGCTCGTTGATCGACAAGGGCGTGGAGGCCTGTTGCAAGGCGTTAAGGATATTTTCCGGTTTAGGGGAATTGCTTAATTGCTTGCTGCTCATCTTGGTCTTGCTCCGGCGTAATGGGCTTAATGCGCACGCGAAATTCGCTGACGGAGCGTAGAATGGCGCTTCGAAATAATTTAATCAAGCACCTGCCGGGGTTTTTGACGAAAAATACCCCTGAGATCGGTTTCTTTGCAGTCCTCGTGAGAGGAAAGGAGTTTTTCAGTGTCTGTAAACTCCCCGGAAACCTTATTTTTTTAAGGCTTTCTTCTGATTGCGAGGTTTGCTCATCAGGGTGGCCCTGTTTTTGAGCACCAAATCAAGAAAGCCGTCGAACTTCACCTGCTGTTTGAGGGGCGCTGAGAGCTTGTCGTACAGCCCTTGGGCGAACACCTTCATAGCGTCGTCGGAAAGCAGTGCCTGGGAAACCTCTTCGCGTGGTTTGGCCTTAACCAGGGTGTTCACTTCTTTGATGATCATCCCGGAAATGCGCAGGTTTGCCATGCTGCCGGTTGTCAATGCACGAGCCGCGCTCATTACGCCCATTTTTCTTCTACCTTGCTGTTTTTATAGGGTTTGGAGATTATGCGATGACTTTGGAAGTCCGTCAATATATTGCTAAATCGACGGACTGTTATCTTCATAGTCGACGGTGGGTGTGGCCTGGCTGACGGATTCCAGAATTGCCGGAGCTGGCGTTGGGGCTGCTTTTCCGGTGCCTTGGGCTCCTGATCCAAGAGGCGCCTGCTTAAGCACTGTCCAGGCAGATTGAAGCCTTGAGCCAATGGACTGTCCTGGTTGCGGCTTGGTTAGCGCTTCCTCGATCTGTACAGCGACATTGGGCTTGATGAGCTCAGGGGATCGTTCAGCCACCAGGTCAAGCATCATTTGTGCTCGGCCATTGGTGGATCCAAATTGATCAAGATAAGTCTGGGCAACTTTCGCAGCATGCAGGTTTATCGTGGAAGGTCTGCCCAGCTTATCCTCAATCAACCGTTCCATGACAATGTGTGCTATTTCATGGCGCCACTGCCTGACATTTGCTTGTTTGACGTCGCAGTCTCTCGGCAATTCATGGCGTAAGGGATCGAGATGATTACCTTGGGCATCCGTGTCGCGGATAAAACTCAGTCCTTTCCCCCATGATCGCAAGACGTGTACCCAGCGCTTGCCGTCATCGTTCAGATGGGGCTCTCCGGTTTCACGAGTAAAGTGCTCAGGCTGCTCGCCCAGGCTCATGCTGTGCATGGCGATGACTCGCAATACAGCCTCGTCGGATGACAGGCTCGATGTTGGAATGCTGGAGTCAGGGACGTCATCAACCAAGGGGATCAGCGCCTCGTGAGCTTCGTAGGAGCGCTCAAGCTTCTCTTGCGAACGATTAAAAGCCACCTGTCGGTCGAAAGGCCTGCTGTAAGCCACTGCCATGCGCTCGGCCCAGCGTAGACTGATCTCACCAAGGTGCCGACTATCCGTTCTGGGGTAGCTTAGTTTTCCTTTCTCGTAGTTGCGCTGAACGGAGTCAATAATTTCAGCCAAGGGCTTCTTCAAGGATCGGCAGCACAGTGAGAGGGCCTCAGGGCCTGTCAGTGGCTTTCTTTCAAATTCGAGCGGCAAGGACTTACGTGACTCGATATCAGGTCGTGGCAGTGCGTCCAGGATGCTCATGATGGTGTCAGCATGCACAGCTTGAGTCGTAGGAATGCGTACAATTGCATGCCATCCATCTTCAAGGGCCTTGGTGACGATGTGGCTTTCTGCTGGGGCGCTATGAAGGCTCTTGACCACGGGGGTCACGATGCGACCCATGCTCATGCGCCAGCGATCCTCAGGCTTGGTGAGCATAAACCCCAAGTGCCTGTCGAAAAGACGACGCGCTTTGGCAGCTGACACTCGATCGGAGTCCAATTTTTTGCGGTTGAGTTCGGCAATTTCAACGTAATCGGCTGTAAATCCTGCCAAGTGAACCCGGTCAACTACCTGATTCTCCAGACACAGATGTGCAACCTGACTGGCGATAAGCTCTCCCTCGATGTCCGGATCTGTAGCAATCAGTACCTCGTCAGCGTCCTCAAGCAGTTTTTTCAGCTTGCGAATCTGGTCGGGCCGCTTGGCTTTCCAGGCGACCAGGTGTGGATTGTTGGGGTCAAAACCCAACTTGTCTTCCGGCAGATCGTACAGCCGTCCATAGGTAGCAAGGACGCGGTCGTTTAAGAAACCTGCATCCTTGAGAGCCATTTTAAGCGAATCGATCTTTCCGGGGGCTTCGATCACCCAAACCCGGATTTTCCTCATCGCTTATTTCCCGGACTGAGTGGCCTGTTGGAGTCGCTGCTCAACAAGATCGCCCACGCTCAGACTACCACCCGTTACGTTGGTGCCAATGGTGTCCTGAGCTGTCTGGTTGATGGTGTTGACCGAGGTGTTCATCGCGTCACGCACGGCTGTGTTGACCTTGGCAACCGAATCGCTGGTCACCATCTTGACGATTGCACAGGAATCGATAGAACCCAGGCTTCCGCCGAAGCTAGGCAGACCGGGAAGCGACAGGCCCAGATCGCAACCGCCATCCGGGTTGGTATAGATGAAAGGGTTGTTTTCCAGGGACGGCGTATTGGTGATGCCCACGCAGCTATTGCTGACCAGGTTGCCAAACACATTATTGATCTTGTCGATGTACGTCTGGCACGAGCCGGCTGAAGCCGACTCGGACATGAACAACCCTGTCACAGCCATGGCACTGAGCAGGGTGGCTAACCCGATCTGTTTGATCTTCATTAGGGATTCTCCGGTATTAATTGGATTTGAACGGCCATTGGGCGTGAATACCATGCGCCTTGCGTGAGCGCATGATCGTGGAGATCCGCTCAACTAGTTGGCGCGCCAAATCATAATGCTGGTGGTCAGCGACGTTGTTGGTGATGTTCGTCGCCTCCAGATAGCACAACGTGCCCCAGCCAATGGGGCTTTCACCGGCCTGATGGTTAAGCCAGTGAATCGCGAAGATGCAGGTGCCAAAGGGCATGCTGACAAGCAACGGGATCAACTTGACCAGAATGTCCTGGCTCTTTTCATCAATAGGCAGCTGGGCTACGCGGGGGAGGGCGTGTGCCATGCGGATGAAAAGCTCGGGCAGCTCATTGAAATCGTAGGTGAAGGTTTCCTTTTTCTCAAAATGAGAAATGAAAGCTCGGAAATCTGGCTGCATGCCTCCCCAGAACTCACTCTGAGCTTCCGGAGAAAAGAGCATGGGGTTCGGTGAGGAAGAGTCCATGTAGGGTCTCGGCTATTCGATTTTTAAATATATTGACTGATTGACGGTTAAAATGCCACCCCGTATGATCAACAATATAAGAATAAATCATTGTTTGGGGTACCCATGTCAAGTCTCGCCCTATCTTCCTTCCCGGCTTACCCCTATACGGTCGAGGAAGTCGTCTCTCCTGATGCCAATTATGCTGGTCGTAACGATCGACTCGATCACGTTAAGCAGGCCCTGCGCGGCATGAATCGCTATTTCGATGCGTTCTGCCGTGAGCGCCAGACGCCTGGCATGAGTCATGAATTGGGCCGCACCATCGACCTGGGTCAAGCAGGAGACCGGAAGTGAAAACTACAATCAAAAAACACAAACTGAAGGCATTGTTTTCGGCGATCGCTCTCAGCGGAATGCTCATTACGCCTTCAGCCAACGCCTTGCTGCCGACAACCGATGCCGCCAACTTGGCGCAATCGATCATGAACAACCTGCAGCGTGCCATGGAATGGGCAAAGGATGCTGCCATGCAGGCGTCCCAGATGGACTTGATGGGAGAGCTGTCTGGCCTTCAGGTGGACAACATCAACAACGGCTTCGCCAACATGATTGCTCGCCTGAACCGAACCCAGGCCGAACTTCAGAACATGGAGCAGCTTGAGAAATCGATTCCTGCCCAGGATGCCTGTCAGACAGTCACCGTATCCAATTTGCTGGAGGAT
>Ga0247734_1000240_pt1 | contig 49193 bp, 56 predicted proteins | sample UWRJL103311B2_FD_180933 | JGI IMG/M metagenome (GOLD analysis project Ga0247734, IMG submission 180933) | Plant litter microbial communities from Arlington Agricultural Research Station in Wisconsin, United States - UWRJ-L103-311B-2 | ecosystem: Environmental > Terrestrial > Plant litter >...
CACACCTCTGGCTTTTTAATGATAATATGAGGGACGAGGCCGCAAAGATACAGAAGATTTATTTGAAGCGGTTCCCCTGGGTGTTGCTAATATTTATATTTACTTATGTTGTAGTCATCACTTGGAAACTTGGAGTCCCATCAGTGACGGAGGATTCTCACTCAAATTATTAAAAAGTTGTTTTCAAATCAATGCATGAATTGTAAGAGATAGATTCTGCCTAGAAATTAATGCATTCTTTGAATTATCTGAAAAAGAGCCCTCTTCCAATCTAGGCTCTCACGTAACTCCTATTGATCAGGACAAGTTTGAGATCAAGAGAAGAAGAAAACAAACAATCCATGTGGTGTCGGACTACTCTTTACCAAGTTACCTTGTTTTTTAAGTGATCTTGTACGCCATTGTAAACATAAAAGGCGCTATTAGCGATGCTATATCATACAAGTGAAACCTCTTGAATCCGATATATGTCAAATTGACCACTGAATGAACCCCAATTTATGAAACAAGAATGAGCATCACGGATGCCAGTGTTGCTCTGTGCGCAATCTGAACAGCAACAATATATTTACTTTACAATCAAATCGGGAATTACATGCACGGAGACTTTTGCCATATGGGTTTTCTCACATCACATACGTTCTCCACCTTCGCTAAAAGATCTCCCCTGAAGATCTCTTCGCTTATGTAATATGTCAAAACCGCCACATCGCAAACCTCGGCCTGTCAAAATAAATAGAAGCATCATTGTTTTACTTTGCATTATTGTCTTTTTCCCAAGCAAGGTTTTGTACTTCTTTTCTATATTCTCATTGCCACTGTTATTATTATTTCACAGCTTGTCAACCACGGAGTTATATCAGAGTAGTTGTAAAGAAGCTCTGGTTCTTGTCTTTCGAATCTGCCTACAGATAATAATTTTACAGCAACACGGCACTTTTCTACAGACACATCTAGATGGCCTCCTATATGTCACGCCTATCTCCTGTTCCTGGATTTCCTTCTTACACAGGACCACATAAAGTCGGCACAGTTGATGTTGAAATCCCAATTGCAGACTTAGAATCTCCTTCCGGGTCTCCTACCGACGACATCAACACGATACAGTACCGAGTATTCTACCCCTGTGAGCCGGATGCGAAAGGAAAGTCCATATCTTGGATACCAGTACCTCAGAGAAGCCACATAAGTGCATACTCTCGATTTCTTGGGGCGGGGAACCTCCTGGCTGAATTCGTGTCGTAAGTTCTGCTGCCTCCTGGAAAAGGTTGGACTCAACTGACAATTCAGGTTTTTCCCTCGGATCTTGCATTATATATCTATCCCGGTCCTCAAAAATGCACCTCTCCTCGCTCCACAAACCTCGAATAAGCGTTGGCCAGTTATGATATTCTCGCATGGACTTGCAGGATCAAGAAATGCCTATTCGCACTTGGCCGGCTCAATTGCAAGCCATGGCATCATTGTGATAGCTCCTGAGCATCGAGACGGAAGCACTGCAATAAGCTTCATACGAGATACAAATGCAAGTGGAACGGGAGAGAAAGCAACTCCAAAACATGGTCGGACGGTAGAATACAAAAAGTTGCCCCATACTCCATGCCCCGAGGTTGAGGAGGGTCGGAATGCACAATTGAAGATCAGACTTTGGGAACTGGGTTTGGTCCACGACTCTTTACTCAAGGTAGATCAGGGGAACAATATAACGAATCTCAATCGATCCTCGGTCTCTCTATCCATGTTTAATAAAATGTTGGATGTCCACACTCCTGGCAAAATTACATTTGCTGGTCACTCTTTTGGTGCCGCAACTGTCACCCAGTTTGTGAAATCGACGTTTTATTCGCCCCAATTCTCTCAGGCGCCAAACAACTTTGAACCACTCTTCTCCCCGTCTTCCAAGTCCTCTATTGTGGCCCAGATAACACCAAATACCCCTGTGGTTCTCCTGGATATCTGGTGCTTACCGCTGAGGGCACAGAATACACGCTGGTTATGGAATAAGCCTTTCCCCTGCTATTCACCCTCTGGTCCGGGTGGCGACCCTCTGCTAGCTATTGAATCTCAAGCTTTCTTCAAATGGCGGGTCCATCTGAAGGCTACCAAGCGCTTGCTATCCTCCGACCCATCGTCCACAACATCTTCCAGCACTCCCTTATCAGAACCACATGTCTACTACGCCACGTCAGCTGCCCATCTCTCACAGTCTGACTTCGGCATCTTGTTCCCGTGGGTGGTGAAGAAGTTCTTAGCAGTAGACGAACCCGAGCGTATAATGCGTCTGAACGTCCGAGCAGTTTTACAATTATTGCGTGACCAAGGAATCGAAGTTAGCGCTACATCCGCAGCAGATATGGAACTTGAAGGGAAGGCAGACGTCGATAAGGATGTACTTATATTCGGCAAGAACGAGGAAATCAGAGGGTGGAATTATCTTAGCACCAACGTTGGCGATATGGATGATGTTGATTTTGAAACTGCTCATGATTCTTCAGCATCTAGCGTTTCTGATATGAACAAGGACCCAGAAGAGGTCGTGATAAAAACCGAGGTCCTCCCACAAGCTCCAAGGACTGCGGAACGGCTGTGAATGTAAATAGTGTATGGTTAATGATCCAGCATAGCATGTGGGTTTGGGTTTAGAGGATAGAGTAATATCAGCGAGAGTTGTGTGGTTTATTTGTTATATTATACACTAGATTAGCTTGTTTTAGATTATTAGATTACGAAGAAATGAACGAACCAAAAGAAAGCCGATTAGCCAGTCATCCTTATTGACGAAGTCCATGTGGTTGTGTATCTAGTTAATATAAGTGATAGGACACATTCGCGTCTCGTTCTGCAACCGTGCTTGCTGCCATTTTTGTACTATTCACGTTACCAGATCGAGACTCACAGCATTTCAATAACATTTATAATAGACTGAAAATCTCACCATAGTGTATTGGCCAACACATCAGATAGCGAGTTATAGAGCATAAGACACCGAGTTGAGACATCATTATGAAAGTTTAATTAACTAAGTTTTCAGTTTCAGATCTGTTGCAGTCGCTTTTTAAGAAAGGCAAACTCTAATTTTAAGTGACACGAGCTGAATAAAATGCGATGCTTCGGCCGCACCGAAAGCGGCAGCCGTGGGCCGCCTGGTCACTTTTTTTTTTAGAGAGGAATCGGCTTTGTCAAAGTAAAAGACTGCACCGCAGCTGCTCCGGTGAGCTTAACCCAGATAGTTAACGGATCGCTGCCGATTTTCTCGGTTCTGAAGCCACGAGTATCGGTCACTGGTCCTGGAACAGTTACCGGAATCTCAACACCACACGTATTTCCTTTCGCCGTGACCGACACGCCAGTAACAACTTGAGCGGCAGAATCTATAGTGTAGGTAACGTCGGGCGTGCAGAGATCTCTGGCCATTCGATTGGCAAACTCCACTGAGAACTAGTGGTTGTTAGCCGAAAAAATACAAGTCCTTGGGTAATTGCAACTCACGTCATCATGTTTGAGAGTGATTATGGGCCAGTCTGTTAGTCGGACCAGCTCCTGAGTTACAGTCTCGACCCAAGCTTGAAGAAGTGAAAGCTTGGAGCTGACGCCGTTGATTGTTGTTTTGGGCGCAGTGACATAATTCATGTTGGCCTGGTGAAACATGAATGGTTCGCGGTGAAGCCCGAGAAGGTGGCGAGTGTTTGTTTGCTTCTCAAGAGCAAGCAGCGCATTCCAATCGCCAGAACCAGCGGAGGTATCAATCCATTCCTGGACTGTACAGTCAGGCAGGTGACACTGTTTCATATTAGACGACTTAAGCCAAATAATGGACGTTAAAACTTGCGTTATAGTATATATTTGTGGACCAACGAGGAGTGATCTGAACTCCTGCGTAGCCATTTGCCGCTGTGGTGGTGATCAGCGGCCAGAATTCATTTTGTTGGTTCAGGAGAGCGGGTCGGGTATTGTCTCCCACGACTTGCGTTATGCCGTTTGTAGCCCAGGCACGTAGGGCATCCCCGTTATGGAGACCTGAAATCGCAGGTGGAACGAGTCCTTTGGGACTGAACTTAGTTGCCTGAGCGATACCAACATTGCTAAGCCATGCCTGGTTCCAGGTGATCTCTCGATAGACGTCAAAGTACGTGGCATTGTTCTGATCTTCGTGCGTGAAAGTGTCTATGGTGGATTAGTCCAATAGTCAAGGAGAGACTCAAGATTGCTGGTATATATTTAGCTCACTTACGAGAGACGTGGGCAAATGCATTCAAATTTCCTGGGACTTGCCACCAATTTAGAAGTTGGTCTCGATTGGTACATGTATCCGAATATGAATAGGCATCTGTCGACGGAGGCCACAAACTTGTTCCTGTTCCCAGAGGCTTTACAAATTCCAGAGGTGTTCCATTGTCTGGCTCGTCGTACTCGATGGGACCGATTCCACAGACAGACTCATCCTCATCGTCTACCACGGCATTCTAGCAAAATGACAATTAGTCTTGGCTAGAAAAAATAAAATCACAAAACTTACTTCTATATTTCCATTTCCATTGTGGCAAACCTCAATGAAATAATTGCTTCCTGCTGGTAGTCGGGCATTTACCGATTTCATCCAAGTTTTATGCTGCTCCAAATCTGCGGTCTTGACCTCAAAGCTTTCCCCCTCGGGACTATAAATATCGGAATAGAGAAACATGTCATCAACTAAATGGGTTAGAATACTTCAAATTCCGCAAATTATAGAACCGACCTTGTGTATTGAGATTGACTCGGCGATAACCAGCATCTATTGGTATTTAGCAAATGAGTCCCAGATGTGCTCAGGAACATACAAAGACCCCTCGTAGCCCAGTGAATCCAAGCATGTTGAAGATACGCGGAAGTGGCACTCCATTCGGTTGCAAATCCAAGGAAGAATACCATCTACCAAACAGTGAGCAGTGTAGCCGATAGTATCAAGTTCTGGAGCTCACCTGTTGTCTTCCAGAGATTTTATTGATAATACCCGCAACTGAAGTCGTTGAAAACCCATTAGCTGGTCCAAACGTAGCAAAAGCGGTAGCAATTGAAGAATCGGTAATTTTAGCAGGATAATGCCAAAGACCCTCGGTACTGAGACCCGCCCCGCTTGTTTTCAGTATTAGCAAGATTTCTAGAGAGGTGATGAATATTGCATTTACGTTTTCAAACCAGCAGTAGGAAATGCCGAGGTACTGGAGATCTGAATAAGTTGTTCCACCCCATCATCACAACAGCCACCCAGAGAAGTTACACCCAGGTCGGTAGATGGAAATGTGTCGAGTCTAACCAAACGTACTCCAAAGCTGACTTGATACTGGTAAATCTGCGCCCATTGAGCAGCAGTTATAGCACTTCGAAAGTCGCCTCCATTGTCATAGCTGACTTCTGACAAGACTACAATGGAGCCGTAATTCCCAGAACTAGTTGAGCTATTGAGCGCCGGTAAAGTGACTCCTGATTGTGGGACTATCACAACTTCGTAGCGAATTCCATAACCACTAAGACCCGAAGTTGCGGAGTAAGCGGAAGCTGTATCTCTGGCCAGAACCAAAACTGTTCCTTTCACTCTGTTGGTGGCTGCGGCAGCTTCAATGCGGAGCTTTGCTTCCACCTTGACTGGAGTGACTACCGAAGTGTTCAACGATACGGTAAGGCCATTGATGTTGTTGAGTATAGGGACAACAGGCTTGGGGCCTTTCTTTGTCACACTTGGGAGAGACGTGTGTTCGTGCTTGTGGGTATGCTTGCTGTGGGCAGCGACACTCAATGGAGAAGCAAAGACATTACTTGTAAAAAGCAAAATGAATGCACACAGAATATAGGAAGAAACCATTTTCTCAAGAAAATACTTTGAATTCAAAAACTTGTGAAGCACGAGATGTATATGGATCTAGCCATGCCCATGGTCACGTCTCCCTTATATAGAGAATTGGGAAAGAGGAAATTATTAGACAAATCGCAACGTTACCAACTTAATGTAGGATGGGCTGATGGGTCAAACAGTGAGAAGCTCAGTGAATAGCAACCGAAATGAGCAACTGTTGTTGTGGGAACAACATAGATTGAACAGCACCCCGGTGGTTGGGAATCCAGGATGCACAGACACATCGCATGCTAGGGTATAAATATCAGATGATGGAGCCCTGTGCACAAAAGTAAAATTCAAGGTTGCGAGTTGTTTTGACTATTGAAAGCGTGCAGGAGGCTTTGCGAATGCATTTGATGTTGCAATTGGTTACACAGTGAGCCGGCACGATGGAAACCGTGCCTGTTATGATGGCCGAAAGGGGGAAGGTTGGAATCAGTTGCAGCTAACCTGACATTCGGGTCTTGAGATTGGCTACAGCGAAACCGTTTCTGTAATTTAGCCACGAAGAAGGTCAGATCTACTTCCGTATCCGAGTTCGGATTGTGAAAGGTAAGCTTTTGGGGCCGGACGTCGGATTTGAATGGTGGTGGGTGGCATAACAAGCATTCAGCTGTACTGTACAGTAATAACCTTAAGCGAACGTGCAGGAAGGAGATCATATGTACAGTACTCCAGTATATCTCCCTACCTACACATCTATCTATGGCTCTTTGGATCCATTGGTACTGCAGCTATATAAAAAAAGGGTTAAAAAAAGAAGAAAAGAAGAAGAAGTTTAAGGTCAAGTGAGGATAAAATATAGATGCAAAGCTTCGGATGCCATTAGTAATTGTGGCATGAAAGACTCATCAACAATATCTTGTCAATGCTTAGAGCAATAAGTAGGTTGGTTATTAGGTAAACAAAACAAAGTCACCCCATCCAATGGTGCCCCACTTCCACTTGAGCGAACATCGACTTCCACCTAAAAAAAATCGAAAAAAAGAAATTAAACTTGACGCAGAAAAGAGATAATGGAAAAGAAAAATAATGAATAGTCTCAGTAAAAATAAACCATTAGTATAGTACCAAAAGGGCAAAAAAATCATTTCGACGCCTGCAGGACTCGAACCTGCGCTCCCGAAGGAAATAGCTTTCTAGGCTATCGCGTTAACCACTCCGCCAAAGCGCCTTTTATGAATCTCGGGAAAATTATGTATAATATATACCACAACCAAAAGCGATTTAATTTTTAATATGCGGAGATACGTAAAACCTCTTGATTATCTATCTTGTCCATTGAAGAGATTCTGGTTTGGTGATATTTTCTTACGGAGGAATAGAATAGTAGGAATACAGCTCGATAAGGGATCACAACTACACTTACGAGAAGACTCAACTTTCATGTATGTGCGCAGATGACCTAATTTAGCCGGCGCTTTAAGCAAAGCGGCTCGCTCAACGTCAGTTCATTCAGTTACTCAACGTCAACAACGTTACCAAGCTTGCATAGCCATATGCGCGCAACTGTAAGAGACGCGTCATGTTGGCCCAGAGCCGGGACTTTACCCATCGTATTTCTGGCTCGGACTGCCCCAATCGAACCGCTGTGCTCCCTCAGAATTTCGGCTTGTGGCAAGGCTGAATCTTCGCCAGGCTCTCTCCACCACTCCGCCTCATTAACCTTATTGCTATGTCAAGTACTTACATACGTTACAACTCCATACTTCAATGTTTGGTGGCTTTGGCTTAGAGGATTGCAACGTTTGATCCCAAATCGAACCTCCAATTGCCTTATTTGTTCTTTACTCAATCTACCGACAGTTCCAAAGTATTTGGTTCAGCTTCTGGTTGCTCTCGAGCTCTTCCTTAGGTCTCACTTGTGTCTTTGCTCGTTTTAGTAGGCTACATCACACCTGGAACTCTTATTTGGAGCATTACACGACAACTACAGCCAGGGGCGCGATATATCCCGCCATCCCGACACCTTAATTATCAAGGTCACTTGAATACTGAAACTTTCCAATGATGAAAACGGACCCCATCTCGAAATCCCAATCACGTGGGATTTTCGACAGATCAAAGAAGTTCTGGATAGTCCTCTCGGTTATCCTCCTTGTTATAGCCATCGGACTCGGCGTTGGACTTGGAGTTGGCCTCACTCGAGGTTCCAACTCTGGCGGAGGCTCTGATTCAGAGCCAAGCGCACCCGAACCAACATTAATACCAAATTCTAACGCTACTGGCACTTTTTGGAAACCAGTAGCTGGAGAATCGTGGCAAATAGTCCTCCTTTATCCTCTAAACAATACATCAACGGACGTCTCGGTCTACGATATCGACCTCTTCGACAACCCAAAATCAACGATTGACAATCTCCATGCTCAAAATCGAAAAGTAATCTGCTATTTCTCAGCCGGCAGCTACGAAGACAACCGTCCAGACTCGTCACAGTTCGCCGCCAACGACAAAGGGAGAGAACTGGCCGGCTGGCCGGGCGAACACTGGCTCCAAACGAACTCCACTAATGTTCGCAAAATCATGAAATCGCGTATACAACTCGCTAAGAGCAAGGGTTGCGATGGGGTCGATCCCGATAATGTAGATGGGTATGATAACGACAATGGATTGGGTCTCACAGCCTCTGATGCCGTGGAATACATTGGATTCCTTGCAGACACGGCTCATGCTCTAAATTTATCAATTGGGCTAAAAAATGGCGGGAGCATTGTGCAGAATGTGATCGATCTAATGCAGTGGGAAGTTAATGAGCAGTGCGCACAGTTCAATGAATGCGGTCTGTATCGCCCTTTCATTGATGCGAATAAACCCGTTTTCCAGATCGAGTATCCGAAGAGTGCGCCGAACATTGTTATCTCCGCAAAGAAGAGTTCGTGTAATAATCCTGGAGCCGCGGGATTCTCTACGATCCTCAAGGACTTGGAGTTGGATGATTGGATAGAACGCTGTTGATGGCTTTGCCTAGCATGCATAGCTAAAAATATGGATTAGCAGCCTCACCAGTTATAATGATGTTTTCGAACCATATTCGTAGATTTCCCAATTTGTGCCAGCTCCTGGTAACTTTCTCTGGTCCTTGTATTGCATGAACAGGTCCAATAACAGAATCTCAAGCCCACATCTGCGCCTCTCACGCACCCAAGCTCTTTGGGGCTGGGGAGCCAATCAATTCATCACCTTACGCCATATGCCTTGCAAATTGTTGATCTCCCGGTTAATCTGGGGTAAATGCACCCCCGATCACGGCTTACCACCTTCCCCATTCTGGGTGTGAGACACGTAGGTAGGGAAAAGGCTGCATCGGATAAACGGTTTGTCCTATGCACAAATTTGGAATATATCCACCTTTTGAGAAGAGAATTTCTTTGCGCAGCAGTGGTGCTTTTGAAGAATCATTGATGTTTTGATTCCAAACAAGCGAGATTCCGTCTAGTATAGCTTCCACTCAAATACCCCAAATTTAGTCCGCCAAATTTAGTCCGCCATCATAAACTCATCAATTCGAACAGATTCCATTCGGGTTTCTGCAAGATTTTCAAATACGAAAGTGTCAAGTCAAGCGTCGACATCTTTTACAAAATCCCCCCAGCCCTGTGCAAAGCTAGCATAATAGTCCACCGACAAACCAGTGACAAAAACACCCGCAGCCAACTTTCTAATATCTTTCACCATGCTCTTCTTATCCTTTTCACTAAGCACTGTCGGCAAGCTATGCACAATGATAGCGAGGTTATCCCTCTCGCACCCTGGAGCCTCCAGGAATGACTTGATGTTTTTCCCGAAATCATGTTGTTGGTATGTGGAGTACGTGCCTTCAAAAACAATAGTCATGTTGCACGAGGCAAGGTATCTAGCATCCGGTATCATCCCCGGGTTTTGAATTATCTGTGTCATATTAGCAAGCGTGATAGACAACAACCCGAGAAACATGTCAGGCTGAAGGTCGATTTCGGGATGAAACTTCGGGAGAAAAGGTGACGGAATTACAGACCAGAGGGTTGACACCGAATCCAGATACAGATCGGATTTGGGTAGCCAGTTGCTCATAAGCGCTTGCAGCTGAGAAGTCGTATAGTGATGGCGTCTCGTCGAGGAAGATGCCATGCATCATCAGAGCATGTTCGGCCCAGCCGGAATAGACGTTCACGTCTTTAATCATTGTCTTCGGGTCACGCTTCCCGTAGTTGGTAGACACGTAACCAATTGTTCGCACGTTAGCGTGAGAATTTAATCGTGGAATTTCGCGAGTGTAGTTCCCATCTGGTAAGGGGGTTGACCCTGGACCACTGTTGGGATTCACAACCACGATGAAGTCGAGTCTTGGATATGAAGCGATGCTGTTGGAATTGTTAGCTAATGTAGGATAATATGTAGGGCTGTGGGTTATTACGCAGTGAGTAGAGGATCCCAAGCACCGGGTGAGGGATAAACGTAGAGAGGAACCACCACACTGGATCTGGGAATGGCCTTTTTCTTTCTACCAAACATGACACCGATGGGTATTGCGATCGCTAGTAAGATTATTGTGATGACCAAGGTCCAGATCAAGCACTTGCGATTCAAGCACCTTTTTGAGCTACGACGGGAATCATTTTGCTGTCTGGACGGCCGCATATGGGTTGATGATAGCTTGCAATCGTGGAATTGGGTAAGCACACGGGAGACAGCCAAGACCTCGGCTTAAAACGACCTATTATTGAGTGCGAAACTTCCGGTTCAGCTCGTAATTCAGCTGGTGAAAGTTCATTGTTGACTCTCCGAGGTCAGAACTCTTTAGAACAACGTGGAGAAACGGGTGATATCCATGGTACCATGGGTATCTATTTACCCCTTTCCGATTTGAGCGCTAAGCGAGGCTAGCTCAATATTTGCCTGTCCCTCGGCCTGCATGCAGTCTCCTTGACTTGCTTTGCGATTAACTATGTTGTACAATCGAATTATCTTTCCGGTTTCAGCTAGTAGTACAAGCTGGTGACAATCTGCTCGTACTTTAGCTCGCTCACCAAGATCTAACCCCTTAGGGTGAGATGAGTATATTTGTAGATAAATATTTTACAGTAGGACACTGGATTTTTGTGGCTTACTATCCATTGCTCTACACAATTGTAAATTAGGAGGAGGACAGTAGTATCCTTTAGTAGTACAGTACTAAGCCCAGTCTGGGGCGCATATTAGATCTCAATAGTCACTTTTCTTGAACTCTAGGTTGCTATTTTCAATGCACTGTACACGCCATCATGGAATTTGGAAACATGCAGTTCCAGAGACTTCCAATCTCAACATATTAAAAATAAAGTCCATCACTTAATAGTTCTTCCTGGCAAGTTTTATATTTTGGTTCTATTGTATACTGTATATCTATCACTCCTTTGCAGAACGTGCATCAATTCATGCCTCAATGATTCACCCCGACACATCTGGATTGACTTTCTTTTATTCATTCAGTCCCGGGTTGCAGACAGCTCTTCAAAAGTACTTTAAGAGGCATTCAGACTCTTAATGAGACACCCAATTGCAACAAGTTCAACCTCAAAACCCCATCACCACTGCCTACCTTCTTTAACTTTGAAACCATCAAACAATATCTGCCATCAGTAGTCTTGCATGATAGTCAGGCTTACCACATGAGTCATTACAGCCTCTTTCTAAGACTGATATCTCACAAGATCTAATATTTCCCCTAACTTCCTAAATCAATAATATCCTTCTCAAATCTTCTGCCTCCCTAAACCTCTTGCAATGGAGACTCCTGAGAGATTCATTTACGATTCATCTTCCAGCAGTAGTAGTCTGGGACCTATGACTGAACCTGTCACCATCCGTCGAACAATAATGTCATTGGGGGTTGTATATAGATCACCACCAGTTCTTGATTCACCATTTAGCCATACGAGGCTTGCTGGGCATCAAGATGAGTTGAACACTGATAGGGAAAATGACCTAAATCGCTCCGTAGTTGCGGAGAGCTGCGGGTCGAAGCAGGAGAGTGCTGTCAATACCAATTGGCTAGGTTCCAGCCAGTTCTTCCTTGAAACTTGTTTAGAGCTTCAAAAAGAAAAGGCAAGTGGTACTTTGACCTTTTGTATCTTAGTTAACATGTATAGGGCTACCTAAAAGCAGTCATTTCTCGCCGAGAACAAGCTGTCCTATATATTTCAACGAATCCATACAACCCAGCTCTCTTTCTCGAACTCAGTAACTCCGACTTCAACCTTGGATATCACGATATCGCAGTTGCAAATGCGCTAAAGGCTATTCTTCTAGTCGAAGCTGCTCAAGATATTGGACCGAGCCGCTTTCCGAGATTGCTTAAAGCTGCAGTCCAGAAATCCGTCACTGCTGTGATTCAATCAAGTCGGCAGGATATTCTACATATCGAGCTAGAAGACGTACATCGCAAAGCCTATCGGGCACTTCTGAATGGCCTCCTTGGCTGCGGTTGCTTTTTCGATGGCCTGAAGATAGCCAAGAAGGCATTACTTCGGTTTCCGGGTGATCATGAGCTTCTCGAACTCAGAGGATGTCTCAAAAATGGGTTTAAAGATCGCATGGAAGGGTTCACCGATTCTGGTGCGACGGGTGAAGGCCTCAAAGCCCTGACTCGATGGGGAAAGATCATGGTTGTCCCTTACCCTTGGTTGGACAGGAAATTGAATATGCGAATGCCGAAGTTGGTTAAGCAGATTAACAAGCACTTTGGCGTTGGCAGTTGTGAAGTTTCCCCAGTGACACTGTTGGCAGCAGGGAATAAAGTTGATGGTGTTCGATCTCAGGATGTTGGCCCACTTGGCGTGGTTGCAATCCGGGACATTAGAAAAGGAGAGCTTGTTCTGGTAGACGAAAGTATCACAGGAGTATCTGTTCAAAAACCAAGCCAGTTGAAGCACTGCGATGCTTGTCACGCAACCTTGCAAGCACCATACCAATTACCGCACGAGACGATAAAGACAACTTGCTGTAGCAAGGTTGCATATTGTAGTCTCAGATGCTTCACCACGGCTACCAATGGTTATCATAAGATTCTTTGTGGCAAGGACTTCGACTGGGTCTATGAAGGCAGAAATACGTCAGTTACGAATGTTAAATATGGTGGTGGGACTAGATGGCGTCCGATAATGTTCTTACGCATCATAGCTATTATTCTTGCAGATCGGTCGAATGGTGCGCCTTGCCATCCTCTACAACATCCTTTGGTTGCCCGCATGGCAGCCAACTACTCTCATACGGCTCATCCGAATAACGTCGGATTTTGGCAATATGCTGAGAATGTCGAGACACCAACCAAGATTCTGATGGCTCTCGGCATTGATGTATTTTATGACCAAGATTTCACACCTGAAGTAATCACAACAATATACTGGCGACTAGAGAACAATGCCAACATGTCTATTACAAATATTGAACCGAGAATACCTATTACAGCCGATCTTCCAGAGACAGAGTACGAAAAAGCCAACGAGGAAGGTTCCATTTACATGGTCTGCCTCAATCCACACTATATCTTTTTCAATCACAGTTGCGAGCCAAACGTCTCATGGCACGGCGCGATCCCGGACCCATCGGTTGATATCAGCTGGTTGCAAGGAGTTGATGGTATCCTTCACAAAGTTGGATGTTCTACAGTATTTTGCTATGCGGCACGGGACATCAAGAAGGGAGAAGAACTAAAGATTAGCTATATTGGTGATCCGATGGGTGGCAAACCAGTGCTTGAAGAGAGTGCAGTAGATGTCCGTGCTGTTAAGAGAGAAGCTTTGACAAAGTGGTTTTTTGGTGGTTGTGGCTGTAATGTTTGCGAGCAGGAGAATGCCGCCAAGAAGGTACAGAATGAGCTCAAGGATGCACTAGCTAGCGGTAGTGGTGGTGATCACATTCTGAAAGCCATATGACACGAGATACTGCAAAGTGTACTTTCTGGATTTAAAAGAGCCCTCTAGTTGTTATAGATGTTGCTTTGGGGAATCCAGTACGCTGCATTTCAGACGGAGAAAGGGCACGAGAAACGTTGATTTGGATTGTGGTATTCCCAGATTACTTATTAGACGACAGGTTGTTTTATCTTTAGACTTAAAATAATAATGAGTTCGTTGTTCTTCAATTTCCAAGCGGAGCATCTTAAAACTCCTAAATGGAGCCATTATGCAAAAAGTGCTCTCGCTTCATTTCATCTTCTTGGACTAGTTAAGCGCAGCATGAGAACCATTTGACTTATGGTGAAGGTTGCCCCATCTTAATTTTTCTTTTTTTCTTTTTTTCTTTTTCTTTTCGATTATATTGTATAAAAATATCAAAATGAAGTCTGTAGCTAGTATCAGTACTATTCTGGCATGCTGCATCTCCAACGTACGTATTGCTGCCTGTTCAAATCAAATTTAAGTTACTTATAAAATTTGTCTAGGCTATTGGAGCTCCTGCTTCAGAATCCATCGCAACCCTAGTTACTAGACACGTAATTCCAACACACGTAAACTTGAGCATCGTGGCAATTCCTGCCTCAGGAGTAGTTCATGATAACTTATCGACCCTAGAATCTTGGTATCAAGGTAACTGCGTTCACTCAAAGTCACTATCTGCTCACCAAAACAACGATCCCTAAGATATATCCGATTATGATCTTTAGTATGTATTAACTTTTGCTTACAGAAATCAAAGCAGAACAAAGGGCCAAAGATCGCGAGGCTGATCAGCAAGACTACCACCATGAAGAGAGCCACGAGAAGAAAAGCCCTGCTTATAAGACCTTACCAGGATTAGGTGACGCACCTGAAGTAGACAGCTCCCACTCCCTCGTAACTAAACGGAGCGGTAAGTGGTGGGGAGGAGGCAATAAGAAGTCTGCGAAAGGGAAACATTGGTGGTCATTTCTCAAACCCGATCTCGATTGGTATACCCCCGACGTCAAGAGTTTTATGGAGGGCAAGTAATATTTCCAACTTTCCCCAGGTGGTTAAGACCAGCTGCGCGATTTGAGGGCTGAGCAACAATATTATATTGTATCATGTTCATCGAAACTGTGCTAACATGACACCCTTGGATTTTCAGGATATCACGATGTTAAAAGCGCCTTGAGGTCCACAAGTCCAAGCTACCGGGAATGGAGAGATAAACCATTATGGGAATTGGTTGACGATGATCCCCCGGTTAAGAGGAAGCATCGTAGACCGAATTCTTCTACACCCAGTACTCAAAAACCACCTACAGCCGGTAGCCGGAGACCTTCCACATCTAGCAGTCGGAGGCCTTCCACGGTCAACAAGGGTAGGCAGCCTTCTACATCCAGTAATCGGAAGCCTTCGAAACCTGGTAGACAACCTCCCAAACCCAATATTCGGAAGTCTTGATAGACTTCTAGTCTGAAACCACTGTCAGCTTGAGGTCTAATAGGCAACCTATGTAACGATGCTTTGAAGTGTACGGGCAGGTGAGAATATAGTGGAAATTGCCTTTCAACTTTAGCGTCCTTCGTAATACTGGGGGAGAAGTGCACAAGGGGTTATTAGAAGTAGCTAGTTTCATTTTGCTAATCAGAGTGAATATATCAAATACTGTGATAAATTCAGAAAGCATTATAAATTAGTTGGTACTTACTGGAAACTGACACAAACTCTTACAAATTGCAGCCTCCAGCCCTTGTAAAATGGGTCAAGTCACAACAGTCCCTGATGCTGTAAGATTGTAGTTTATTTAGGTGGTATAACCTTGTTTTGTAGTAGATCGTGTGATTGTATACATTATTCTACATCTGGCATCCTCTACGATTATAGCAATCCTTGCTTCTGCAAATCGTAGTAAACCTTCTCCGGCATAACATTTCCCTCCGCGTCCTCCATCTGCACCACGCCTCCATCTTCGGCCTTGGCTTTCTTCTTATCACTCTGTATTTTTGCCCAAAGCTTCCGAGCATCGTCGATGCCTGTAATCTCCCTAAATAAAGTAGTGTTGGTAATACCCAAACACTTTAGTCCGTAAATATGACGTGCTTCATTGAAGTGCTTATCAAACGCCCTTCGGCCCATGTAGACGTAGTTTCCACATAATTCGCACGGGAACTCAACGCCCAATCCATGGAGTTTGTAGAGCCAGAAGGGGATAGGTTTCCCATCCCAAGCAAGCGGTAATTTCAATGGGTTGTAGATCTTTTCGTCGTCATCCGAGTCACTTTCTGAGTCGCCACCCTGGGGTGCTGCAACTGAGCTTTCCGCAAATAACGAGTCCAGTTCCATTTGCCGTTCACGTTCGGTCATGCCTTGCTTTCGCTCGACATTGACGCGCGTGTCGCTTCTCTCTTGGGTCATGGCCGCTGCAAGACGCTTCGTTCTGTACTCACGATCTGCTATAGCCCGCTCCTTGAGTCTCAGAACTCCTTTCCCACGTCCATTTGACGACTCGCTTGCCTGATCATGTTTTGTTAGCGAAAGTTAAAACCGCAGGAGTGTGGTAGATAATCCCAAAAAGAAACTCGATAACATACCTCAACTCCAGATTCAGCTTGTCGGGCTGCTCGTAGCTCAGCAGCCTTAATATGCTTTTTTCCCTGAAGATGGTTTTTGTAGACATTGTCGTTCTTGAATTCCTTCTCGCAGTCCTTACACCATATTCCATCGGTAGCTGGCCCAAGAGTTGGCCCAACCTCTAGTTTCCAACCTGGGACCTCATTCTCATCCCATGCCTTCTGGAAATCCTCATCAAAGCTCTTGAAAAGCTTCTCAAGATCCTCCAACGGCCGTGTCCGCCGCATGAAGCTCTCAAGGTACTGTGCTAATTGTCCAACGTAGGTAAAGTATTGGTCTGTCATTTTGTCGGCGCGCTTGATGTTTAGTGAGGGTGGTACAAAGGAGTCGAATGCATCTAGGTATTGTAGATACGACAGTCGCTTGATTCCCGGTAAATTGAGATAGAGTTCGTGAATTGTAGTAAGATCAAGAAATCTGCCAAAAGCTTCCTCACCCGTGAACATGCTGTCGATTGCAGATACCGTAGGCTCTCCTTCAACAGGCGTGCGCTTCTTGTAGGCTCGCTCTAGATTCTCGACGGGTTCATTGGGGTATTTTGCATGGAAAGTTTTGATCTCCTTTAGCTGTTTATAGAACTCCTCCAGAGGTTCGCCCGTTGATATGGACTGGATCTCCTTGCCGCGTGCGCCATCTGCATCTTTATATATATCAAGAAGACGCTTCGACTGCTCTTGGATCCTGTCGAGGAAGCCTGAGATTTGGTGATCCCGGTTCAGACGTTCTCTAACATGTCTTGGGTCTTCCGCGACTCGATCGCTGATACCCTGCTCTAGTCTTTCCAGGTCCTCATGTAGGAATCTCTGCTCCTCTAAAATCATGGTGGTGTCTGAAAGAATCTTCTCTCAGGTGCGTAGCTCCGAATTCGTCAATGGGCAGAACGACAGACCAAGAAGTATATGGAGCCACCGTGTTGCTGAAATAGTCGACCTAAGAAAGCGAGGAGTGAAATATACCTATGACGGTTGTTTGTTGTCCTGGAACTTTTTCGCAGCCTGGTGAGCCGTCGAAGCTCACCCTGACCAATCACGTGGCGCGTAAAATTATTTATGGGGAGACCAACTGAGAGTAGTGAGAGCCTCCTTCTCCATTTACAACGTCCATTTTAATAACCAGATCAACACCATTTCTACACGAAATCGCAATCATGGCCGAAGGAGGAATTGACCGTAAGGCAGAGGAGCGGATGGAGTTTACTACCTCCAAAGATGTTACCGTTGCGCCGACTTTCACTGATGTATGCGGCCCTGCCTTCAAGCGAAGATAAAATGCTAATGAAGATTCAGATGCATTTAAAGGAGAACCTTCTCCGTGGCATCTACGCGTATGGCTACGAATCTCCATCTGCCGTTCAATCTCGTGCCATTGTGCAAATATGTAAAGGTCGCGATACTATTGCCCAGGCACAATCAGGTACTGGTAAAACAGCAACATTCTCGATCAGCATGCTCCAGGTCATCGACACAGCCGTCCGCGAGACTCAAGCTCTTGTTCTCTCTCCAACCCGCGAACTTGCGACTCAAATCCAGTCAGTTGTGATGGCACTTGGAGATTACATGAACGTTCAGTGCCATGCCTGTATTGGTGGCACAAATGTCGGAGAAGATATTCGCAAGCTCGATTATGGACAACATATCGTCTCGGGAACCCCTGGCCGTGTTGCTGATATGATTCGACGCCGGAATCTTCGAACGCGCCATATTAAAATGTTGGTTCTTGACGAGGCTGATGAATTGCTGAACCGCGGCTTCAGAGAACAGATTTATGACGTGTATCGATACCTACCTCCTGCAACTCAGGTGGTCGTTGTTTCGGCTACGCTTCCATATGATGTCCTTGATATGACTACCAAGTTCATGACTGATCCAGTCCGTATCTTGGTCAAGCGTGATGAGTTGACTTTGGAGGGTCTCAAGCAATACTTTATCGCGGTTGAGAAGGAAGAATGGAAATTCGATACTTTATGTGATCTCTACGATACTCTTACAATTACGCAAGCTGTTATTTTCTGCAATACTCGTAGAAAGGTGGATTGGCTAACCGACAAGATGCGGGAGGCCAACTTCACAGTATCGTCTATGCACGGGGAGATGCCTCAAAAGGAAAGAGACAGCATCATGCAGGATTTCCGTCAGGGCAACTCTAGAGTCCTGATATCTACGGATGTCTGGGCTAGAGGAATCGATGTTCAACAGGTCTCGCTCGTCATTAACTACGACCTGCCAAGCAATCGTGAGAACTATATCCACCGTATCGGTCGTAGTGGCAGATTTGGACGCAAGGGTGTTGCTATAAACTTCGTCACCAGCGAGGATGTCAGAATTTTGAGAGATATTGAATGTAAGTGGTATGCTTTCTATTTTCTAAAACATACTAATACTCAGCAGTGTACTACTCGACTCAAATTGATGAGATGCCGATGAATGTGGCAGATCTCCTCCAATAGTCGAACTTCTAGTTTCTAGAGCACTTGGGATTCTTTCATTCAAAAATTGGGAACGCGTGCACCGAAAATCAATGCAGTAGTCTCACATGTTACGAGACATTGGGAGGCTGTCTTGGCCAAAAATAACCTCCGTTAAGTCGGGCGGGTTGGGATGCCCGATATCTGGGTATGTGGGAGGAAGGGGCAAATGCCACAAAAGTGAGATACCCTATCTTCATTTGACTGAGCTACTCGCTAATATTCGTCCCGTTGTCAATAGTTGCAATCTCTCTATCACTCTTCAACTTTAACTTGGCATTGGGTAGTTTGAATGAGCTGCGCAGGAGCATGTCTATTGTGTATCATATCAAATGTCAGTGAATTGAACTGATGGCCTATCTATCAATCGTTTTTGATCTCTTTCAAACACTTGATTCGCCAAATGCTATGAACTTTGAAACTATGAATATTTATCCTTTCTGCGCTGTTTACTGTTTTGAATGTTTGAGGATATATAGACGTATCAAATTATAAATGTAGTATACATTTTATCTTCACCATAGCCGTAAGTACTAGTGTAGGATTTGATGTGACCCCGAACCAGACATCCACAACTAAACCTATAACTTCAAGACAAGTCAAGTTTCCTGGTTGAGATCCTTCATTTTAATTTTCAAAGATTCTACCCCTTAGGGCAGCACTGACTGCTTCGCTACATCTTGTAAATATTTCAGCACAACCTGGGATGTATTTGTGCAGTTTCCCCGTCGCTATGTTTCCTGCACATCATTGTGCAGCAAGGGCAGGATTCGGGCGGCTAAGCGGACCATACTGAGTTCGTGACCACCCTCCATGGCATGGTGAAGACTACCGAGTGGTGCCACGCATATACACTACTGCTCTCCACATTCTGAGGAGTTGAGGGCCTTATTGCAATTATCCAGACTCAGAAACTTCTTTGGAATAGTAGGCATGGCTTCGCGCGAAGCGCAGCCAACAGACTATCGTGGCCGATTCAAAGAATTACAAGCCTTGGAACTAGAAGCTCGCAAAGATGATTTAATCGAGGCAAGCTGTATACATCACGTGTGCAAGATTTTACCTATTAACTGAAACCAGGAGCTTCTTACACGCTTAGACGATTTAAAAGGCCAAAGGGATGAGGCGAAATCTGACCTAGAGACAGAACGAGAAGCAAGAAGACGACTTCAACGGACCCTAAGAGACTCGCAGCCAAACCGTGAACGCTTTGCAATCCTCATCCTACATCTCGATGCTGATGTCTTCTTAGTCTGTCTCTCCTTCCTCAAAATTGTCCTTGTCTAATTTTAGCAGTTTGATGATCAGTGGATGGCTGATCCGCCATCTGGAGGAGAAAAGATAGCGGCTGAGCTCGTTGACAAGGTTTCGTCGTACCTCAAAGAGGTTCTGGATGACACAACAAACGTCCAAATTGTTGTCAAGATATATGGAGATCTCTTCAAGCTATGGAAAACTTACGAAGCTGCAGGAAGTGGTTTGGGTAATATGGACCTGACAAGATTTTTCAGTCACTTTAACCGAAAGGATGCGTTGATAGATTTTGTGGACTTTGGACCTAGGAAGGGGAGTATTGAGCGTAAGCTGAGTGGTATGTACTGCCTATGGAACAGGAACTCTTGCCAAATACTGAAAGAACCAGGAGTAATATCGCACTATCTCTTGGATGATAGGACCGAACACATTCTCCTTGCAGCACCTCACCAGGCCATTCCTCCAATATTAGCTCCTCTCGATGGTAAGTAGCATTTTGAAGCTTCTGAAAGTTTGTTGTTGTCATGGACCAGAATGATCTATGATGTAGACACCGTCTTCCTAGATGCTATTTTCCAAGCCTCATCCGGAACTGTTGGATTAACACCGTTCCTAGCACATCTCTCCTCTCCTCTAGCATCTCCAAACTCATCAAACGACCACCGCTCTCGACTATCGCTAATAAGTGCACCTCCATCGTCCAAAGACTGGGAGTAAGTATATTATATCTTACCAACTTAACATACATGCAGTTCCGTCGTCTGGGTGGTGTCTCAAGTTATATCACTGTTAGATATCCAAACGTAGCCACTATCACTGACAGCTCCAAGCGATCTAGGCTACCGCATAACCACCCACTTCGAAACTCTCTTTATCATTCCTCCACCGCCATCCACGGCATCTTCCTCCCAACCCCAGCCTCCCCGCTCTCCACTCGCGAAAAAAGTTCATCACAAAGAAAGAACCGCCCCTCCCCCAGTACCCCCACCGCCTACTGGACCAAACGTGGGCGTGAACACCGGTATGCCCCGTCTTAGAATACGTAAAGACGGATGGAGAGATGAACGCAGTCCGCAAAGAATTCATCATGGAGGGAATAATCATATGATGAGTGGGGCCAGAGGAGGGGGAGGGTATGGTCAGCAGGTTGCGAGAAGAGAGAGCTATCCAAATAGATTCTCTGGGGTGCCACCTGCAGTGCCGAGTATTCCTGGTCTACATTGGCCGTAGGCTGGCTACTGGAGTGTTTTCTATGTGTGTTACGTCGTATTTCTTTTCTCTTGGTCAAATTGAACAATGGTAGCCTTTCAAAACCCAGTGCTCTAGTGTTCTTACTTTGCCCTTGTCCGATGGATAATATTAGTCGTACAGTTTAGGAAATGCCAGAGTGGTATGTAGCGTATTGGATTATTCTGTGAGAGCCTAGTCGCAATTCTATGCCAATGTCCGCTGATGGCAAGAGTAGTTTGCCATAATTTTAGATGTTATTGAATGCTTGATATTATTTCCCACGATCGTAAGTTACCCAAGAGGCAGGAATTTGAATGTGTCACAGATTGTGCAACCCTTAATACTACACGTTCGCAAAACTAAATAGATGGCATAACTCTCAAGACAAACCATTTCATTAGCATTAGAGAGTCTAAAACTATCGAAAGCTAATTAGCAGAGCATACTGTAACAAGTATGGGAAATGCAGCCATTTTTCACGTTCCTGACCACTCCGCAGATCTTACTACTTAGCAGCGGACGCCTCGAATGATAACGTTCCATCGATCATCATCAAACTCCTGGCCTTGAATCTCCATATCCTGCCAGATGGGTCGTCTGCAATTGTTGTAGATCTCTTGAGCATAGTTGGATATAAGTAAGCAAGATGGTCTGACAACACGATCCGGATTATCGTTGCAGAGATCAATTGCGCTTCTATTCAGTCAACTGGATTAGCATAATTTCAAAAATATGGCTCTTGCAGAAAACAAAGACATCAAAAGTGAGTTCCTCCCATCTTTTATTAAAAATATGACACTTACCCATTGCGGCACCAGCGAGTGCAGTTTCCAGCCCCGGCACCGCATTGACCTGGTCCCAATCGTCGAATTTCAGCCATAAGTCCAAAAAGGACAGTTGCGTGGGCGGGAGGGAAGTTCTGAGCCCAGCAGAGGAGACCATCCTAAAGGACATGTCAGAGGTTTTTTCACAAAACAAATTCGATTGAACGTACTCTGGTTCGACGACGAAACACGGTAGACGGATCAACGGAGTTTGGAGACTCGAGTCTGCTACCCACAGTTGTGACGTAGTTTGACGACATGAATGTGTTTGGCACGGTAGAGGTTACTAGGGAAATGTCTTGCTCTGGGGCAGCGACTTGATCATGTAGCGAGATGTCCTGATCACGGCGCTTGAGTTTCTTGACTGGGGAAGCGATGTCGTGGCAGTGAAGTTCCTTCTTGGGGAAGAGAACATCTGGCAAGCGTTAGCATAGAGATCTCCGGCAAATGGAACTCCAAGGCGTGGGGAATACTTACTGGCGCCTGGACCCACGTTACAGTTACTCTCGACGCATTTAATGGACAACTCGCTCAGCTTTGAGTATTTCTTCTCATTACAACCACAAGTATAATCATCCTTAGGGCAGCGGAGAGCATGTCTACCAAGATTGAAACAATCTTGAGCGCAGTTAGGGATGATGACTTTCTTGCCATCGGTACGGAGCGGGACAATGTTTTTGAAGTAAGATCCACGGCCTGCGAGAGTTACATCCTTCACGTATTCCGAGTTTGAAGGAACAGGGTTTGCAAAGACCTGGATAGCCAAGAGCAGGAAAAACATTCCATACATGATTCGGTGAAACATTGTTGAATATGTGCGATTTAACGACGCGTAGTCGACGGTTGGGTATTGTTGAGTGGTGTTATTTGAGTGAGAGTTTGGGTGTATTCGGATGGTAGGTAGAGGAGATATTAATGAAATTCGGAGGAGGTATTTATACTTAGAGACCATAGACCCGGTATCCAAGCCTTCGTTAAAAGCGATTTCGGTTTCCGCGTTCTTTCACGCCTCCAAAGACGAACCACGAACACGCTCAGATGAGACGCGTTTGATAACTAATTCACTAAATCATACTTAAAGAAAGATCAGGATGTCTCAAATCAGCCCAAGACTAGATAATAATATGGAGAACAGAATCATCAACCGATATATCATTAGGAGTTAATGTAGTACCGTCTGTAGAGTCTGAATAGCTCCAAGATTCGTACTGTATGTGTTCCAAAGCTAACAAAGAACTTAATCATCATGCAAAATCTCAGCCCAATATCATATGCTTGTGTTAGAAGGAGTCACTCTTGGAATTTTTAATATCTACACTTGGGAAACATAGCTAAATCCGATATAGCCATATTTGCTTTGGAAAGGCACAAAGGTGTGTGTAGGCAATTGAGGTGATCAAACCTGTGCTTCAAGGTGTGATTCACCGAATGGTTGCATGAAATTACCTAGTTCACATATGGGAATCTGTGAAATCAGTTTTTATGCTCCAGTTTAGACAGCAACAGTCTGTTGCATAATGTACGCGTGAGTCCATGTACTAAACACCTTTGAAGCAGTCAAATTCAGGGGAACGTTTCCTAAGCGATTTACACGTGAGATCTTGGCACTCACCAAGCGAGCTCGCGAGATAAAAGCTTCAGGCTTCTCATTGGCTTTTCGGAGAAACGTTGTTCCCCAAGCCTAAACCTGCCCATAACTCAAGATGGCGGCTAAACAAGCTGTCTTTGAAATTGGCCCGCCATCGCCGTCACCCTCAGATACCACGGTAGCTAGCTACACACAACTCGAACTGCTCCTCTCTGACGGCGAAAGCGATAAGGAGCTCGACATGGAGAACCTCTCGATTCAAGATGAGTCCTCTGTCTCACCAGCAAATGAGCCACGAAAGCAGCGGAAGAAGAAGGTCCTGCTCATGGGAAAGTCCGGTTCTGGAAAGAGCTCCATGAGAAGCATTATCTTTAGTAACTATGTTGCGAAGGATACGCGTCGATTGGGAGCTACAATTGACGTTGATCTAAGCCATGTGAAGTTCCTAGGCAATCTGACCCTCAACCTGTGGGACTGTGGAGGGTAGGTAGCTGGTCAGATCGTTGCCATGAGCATAGCTAATACCCCGCAGGCAAGACGCATTCATGGAGAATTACCTGTCCCAACAACGACAGCACGTCTTCTCTAATGTCGGCGTCCTTATATACGTCTTCGATATTGAGTCTCGAGACTTTGATCGTGATCTCCTCACCTACCGCTCCATTATCGGTGCTCTGAGCCAATTCTCCTCGACTGCAAGCGTTTACATTTTAATCCACAAGATGGACCTCGTTGTTCCAACCCAGCGTGAGGATATCTACAATGAGCGTGTCGACCAGATTCAAGCCAAGTCCGATGTTTTCAGCATTACTCCATTCGCTACTTCAATCTGGGATCAATCACTATACAAGGCTTGGGCGGAGATTATCCACGATCTGGTTCCAAACCTCGACCAAATCGAAAAGCATCTCGGATCACTGGGCAAGATTATTGGGGCAGAAGAGATCCTTTTGTTTGAGCGTTCTTCCTTCCTCGTCGTCTCCTCTTGGACCAGCGAGATTGGTGCACAGAACCCCACCAGTGACCGCTTCGAGCGTCTCTCCAACATTGTGAAGACCTTCAAGCAGTCAACCAGCCGCTATACGGGTACGCCAAAGAGCGCTGAGCAATTCTGCCATTTCGAGCTTAAAATGAAGAACTTCTCCCTGTTCATCGTCAAGTTCACCACCAATACCTACCTGTTGGTTTGTTTGCCTCCAGGAGAAACCCGGTACAACTCTGCGCTGGAGAATGTCAAGATCGCTAGAAAGGAGTTTGAGGATCTGGATAGTCCAGCAAAGAAGAGCGCGGATCGTGGTGCTACGGGAGCGAATGAATAGAAGGTGATTTGGTTTTATTATGGAAAGTTCACGATGGATGATAGGTTGCATAAGTGGAGTAGTTGCTGGAACGGAACCTGACAGCATATATGATTGCACACTGGACTGCATATGGGATAAAAGCGCATGGTTTACGATTGATGAAGGCGTTAGCGGCAAATACCCCTGGAGTTATCCACTGAAATAAAATCGTTTCTCGATTTACCTGGTTGTACTTCTAGTTCAGTGTGAATCGATTTTGTGAAGCCGTAGTATTTAAATCAAAGAGGAAACCTCAAGTTCGTCTGACACCAAGGCCACCAGGTGCACGAAGCCCGAATAAAGCGATTAGTTCAGGGCTGCGCAGGATTCTGTTTCTCTGTAACCGAAGAAGGTAATAGTCAAGTGCTAACGCGAACCAAGTGAAGGGCTATAATTATCTAACGGCCGCACTTGCCCATCCCCTATCATCCATCCAACAAACTAACGCATACTGCGCAATCCTCTCCCATATATCAATACCCCATACTGAGTCCTCTAGTTAGAATAGGCGGAAGGTATACTCTCTCACTGATGAGGACCGAATAAAAGATTCAGGAGGGGGCTAATTCTTTTGGGATTCTTCAATTCACTAGCCTCGAATTATAATAGATAGGAGCTTAGCAGATTTGAAAATAAGTTGAGTTGTGTGGTAACCCAATCTTCCCTCACCTTAGATACATTCAAAATAATTCTTCATGCAGGCAGAATTGAACGAAGACTTTAGATGAATCATGAATTATTTGAAGTAAGATGAACAGCTTGAGTTCAATATTCAAGAAGTGATTTACTCTTCCTTCTGCTCGCATTCCATTTCGGTAATGTATGCTAAAGGCCAGGTTTCTCTTTAAAACTTCGCAAATTAACGCCATTCTAGGACCCGTTCACTTTGTATCAGGATGCCACTAGAATATCTTGAGTGACTCTTAGCCAGGACTAACATTATCGTAAAGGTACCGGGGGAGTTCTAGGGTAGGAGGAACCATTGCCTGGCCCTTCATAAGTATACAGAGTACCATCTTTTTCTTTCAGTCACACTGATATATCATGAGTTTCTTAAAGAGCCTTTTCTCGCGGTCTAAATCCCAAAAATGCCCGCCTTCAATCGACGACCCAGTGGTTAAGGTACGACCGGTTGGGCTCTCAACATCCCTCCTCGGCAAACTTCCACCAGAGCTGCTCCTTCACATCGCAACCCAGTTGTCCGTCCCCCACGCAGCCTTGTTTTCCATCTGCTGCAAGCAGCTGCAACTCCTCATCGGCGACCGGTATCTCGCACAACTAGCGACCCGCGTACCCCCGCGCGATACATGGGACTTTCTCAACCTCATGGCGGTTGATCGTCTCGATCAGATTGTTTGTTACCACTGCCAGAAACCGCATTGCGTTAAGAATGCCGAGTGTTACTGTCCAGTTAAGTGGACTGGCTTCAGTGTACCTGTGCCGAAATGCGTGGCGGCTCAGATTCGGTGGCACAGCTACGATAAATCCATGGATGCATTACTCGGCCCCCGTTTTAGCACGCCGGTGTTCCAGATGGTTATAAAGCTGTCGCTACATGGTCTTGACTACACACACCTACTGGGCCTGCTATCCACCACCAGAGTCACCAAGATCCCACGGTCCTTCGTCACTGACTGGGTTGCGCAACGGCAGTCGGAATGCCGCCTCATCCAGGGAACGATGGTCCATCGGCTGCAGGAGGTATATCTCTCTGCGCCGCGTTCCGCGTGCAGTTTCCGCAAGCTACGTGTGATTATTTGTAAACATCTTTCGTTCCGCACGGATCAGGTCTCGATAAGCGTGGAGCAGAAGCTGATGCGGTATTCCGGGACTGTGGTGTGGAAAGTTCGTCGAGATTTTCTGCTTTCGGGAACGAGCTCTGGGGTTTTGAGATGTGAGCACTGCTGGACGGACTTCCGTTACGACTTTAAAATGTATTCTGGCAAGAGATTGGCGATGTTTTATACGAGATGGAGTGATTTAGGATCGGGACCGGATAGCAGACAATGGATAGCGAAGTTGGAGGGATTGCCAGGTAGAGATAAACTATTAAAAGAGAGGCAGGATACGTTGTGTGACGTTTTTGAGCAGGGCAGGAAGTACCGGATTGATGATATGCTGTCGAAACGGAAAAATAGGAAGGAACTGTTTAGGATTCAAGAGGATCACATGGTAGAGCAAGCAAATAGGCTAGCAGAGTCTATGCGGGAGAGAGCTCTAGATTATGCAGAATTAAATATAGAGGTTTAAGCACATCCAGATACCCAAGAGCTCAATATTCATTTAAGGAAAAGATGCTGGGTCAGAATAGTGTTAGCGTGAACTACGGTTCGTATTTTCATGCTAGTTAATTTATATACATTGAACAATACTTGAGTCATCTTTAACCCTTTATGTATCATATCATAAATCATTACCATGACTTTCACTCCTTCCAAAGCCAATCCTCGCTTAAGCCCCTGACCAGGACCCCTCAACCAAGGTCCAAAAAGAGTGGGGTACTGCAATCTGTTTGGCGTCAACAAAATAGAAACTACTACGACACCTATTCTAAAAAACTGTGTTATCTAGTTCTTCTGTGTTGTAAGTTTAATCAGGGATTGCTTTATCAAGTCTTGGTATTCTTGTTGGCTTGCTGGCTTGACTTGAATAGGTAAGAACCGGGCAATCATACGCACTACAGCGAATTGGTGTATGCAGTGTATTCAATAATTTAAAGCTATCTACAGTTCTTTTCTTGTACATGGTTATGTTGAAGCCACTGTTACAAGTTGAAAAATTCTAGCAAAGCTACTAGTAATTCAACCTACACCCTTGGAATAACAGAACCGGAATCGTATTATACGTTTGAGCTATCAAAGTCCATCCGAAGCAGGAGGACCTTTGTATACTATTGAAAGTTAGCTTCCGCAGTCTAAAGATTTGGGGAGAAAACACACCTTTTCGTGCATAACCAAAGTACCACGTTGCACTAATTACCCCAAAGCCAACCAAAACTACCGATGCATAGTTCATCAGAACAATGCTTGTAGGAAGCGTGGTAGGCATGCTGAAGAGCACGACCTGGAATAAAATCCAGCCAAGAGCAATCACGTTCGCGGTAGTGCCTGCTATCGAACCAATATTCCATTTTGCCTGATTGACTTGATGGCGCCTATCACTAACCAGCGAGAGGAAGATAGGAATGCCATAGGAGACTTGCAGCGCGATGACACCAACAGAGACAAAAGCGAGGAAAGCCGAAGATGATCCAAGATTGATCAGAGCGAGCAGCATTTGTACGATGGTCGTGAGCACTAGTGCATTGATTGGGACGCCAAGCGTGGTGTTGACTTTGGAAAATAATTTTGCGCCTGGGATTGCGTCGTCGCGCGCAAACGCCCAGGTAGTGCGGGAAGCAGCGGTAGTGATGGAGATACTACAGAACAAGGTGATTACGAGAACGAGAAGAGTAAGAGCTAGACCTCCGCCAGGTGATCCCATCACCACGCCGAAAATATAGGGCAAAGCCTGGCCAAGCGGTGCAGCGGCAACATCTGCAAGAGCAGGCATGGTAACACTGCCCACCAATTAGTGCCGTGACTTGGAAATGAGATGAGGCTTGTAGGGAGTCCGGCTGTTTAAATCCTGGTTAGAGGCAGGTTTCGGGACACAAACATACCAGATGGGAATAATGAAGAACAACCCTGCAATTCCTCCAACTGGCACACAGAGGGCGATAGCTTTTGGCACTATGATGGCTGGGTTGGCAACCTCTTCGGCCATGCTGGAAATCATGCCAATGGCACTGAAAGTATAGGCAACTGGCAACAAGCCAATGAAGAAGGTAAACCCTCCCCAACCAGACAAGGTGGTATCATAGTGTCCCAGCGCATAGGAGGCGGAATGGCGACCGACGTCGGCCTTGACGGAAAGTGCAATCATGATTATTAGAATGCTGATAGCAGTCCAAGCGGCGCTGTATGGTTGTTAGTATGTTACTACTTCAAGTTTTGAAGTGAGCAAGGTGAGCCAATATTTGTAACAACTGCCGACAGCAGTAAAATCTGGATCAGAAGCGTATTTGATTCCGCCAACTGTCGATATGTCGATATCTTGCAGTAAATAAGAGTCTCATAGCTTGGGGCTCACAACACCGAACTCGGATCTTGACAAAGGTTGAGAATATAAAGGAAGTGGGTGACAAACCAGGCAGTATCAACCATGGGGAGAATCTTATTGCCAAAAGAACAAATCAGAAGAGTAAGAATGCAAATAGCATAAAAGATCAACAATAATTGCCATGATGTCGGCGTCCAATCCGGATGATACAAAGCCACAGAAGCAGCAATCAACGAGGCAAATCCAAAATTGACCGACAGCGTAATGGTCCAATTGCCAACGAGCCAAATCCAACCCGTGATAAATGAGAGGACGGTCTTATTGTTTTTAGCAATCTGGAAAGACCAGTAGTAGGGTCCGGCGGAAGTTGGGTAACGGGAAGCGAGTTCGGCTAGGGAGACGGCGATGCATTCGTCGAAGATGAGGACGATGATCCAGCCGAGGAAGATGGAGAGCTGACCGCCGCCGTAGACTGCGCTGATGAGAGGGCCGCCTTCACCATAGGGAATTGCTGCGATGGCGAGGGATTGGAAGAGGAGAGTGAACAAGGAACGATTGCGCTTCAGTTCCGGGACGTAGCCGAGCGCTGTCAAGCTGTCTAGATCATGGTGGGTGCCAATTCCGTTGGACTGTATGGTAGCAGCCTGCTCCAGCTTGGTTTCTTTGTCCGACATGATCGAGGTCGTTGCTGGAATGCTGGTACGATGGTACGAGATGAGCTACCTGGATAGGTCTGCCAGAGGCAATGGGATGACCCGAGATGGCGACTTCAAGGTCAATTGCAAAAGAACCGACGTCTCCGAAGAGAAAGAAGCGTGTTTAGCGTTCTCTTTTCGACGTCTAGTTGTCCTGGACAAGGGCGAGGATGTGGAAGGAGGGAAGTGAGGATCAACAACACGTGACTGGTGTATAGTATTACAAGAGAAGGGGCAAGGCTCGCAAGTACTTATACAAGGACCGACTGACAGCTTTGAGGATTCGCAGCCGTGCCAGCAGATGTGTCAGGAACCGAGGAAAGAGCAGAAGAGAGGAGAAGCTGGAGCTATCACAGAAACGAAATGAGGAGGCCAGTCGGACGGCAAGCCACGGTTGGTGCGTTATCAGAGTTTCGATAAATACCGGTCGGTGGTGTACTGTATGTACTCCGTGCCTCGCCAGCTATCACTTTTCGAGTAATTCTTCTGCTTCATAACCCGGAGCCCGTCAAATCCAGTAATAATGGCAATGTAAGCCTGTCGCCAGTTGAGATAAGCTTTATCAGCTACCGCCGTCGACACCAAACAACACCCCTTCCACCCCTTTACAACCACCAACCAATCCCCTTCAACACCAAGCATTGGTTAGTATGGGCACATATATGTAGCATGGCTCGCGTGGGACTGAAGGTTGCACGTCGGTGCCCCCATTCTCCCGGGGGTTTGGGACGACGGTACTCTGGGGCTCCTCAATCCAGCTGGCCTGGTGATATCATCAAACCGTAAGCTGTACAGTATGCGCGGGTTATTTACGAATCCGGGGAAGAAGTCCTGACCTGCAGCGGCTAGATATCGAGAGGAGCAGCGACTGTGCTGTGCTGTGCTGTGCTGTTTATAGTACAGTGCCACTGGTTATCTTCTTACTACTGGACTGGTAGTGTGTGTGTATTCCCACCACTCGCAGATAGATATGTTGGCAGGGGGAGTGGAACTGTTGCAAGAGGGGGAGAACGACGAATGGTCGTCGTGTGGTTGATACGCCCAGCCCGCTAGTCGTCCTGGGGCCCTCCCCTCTGTTTACAATCTACTCTAATTACAGAAGATCGATCTTTTACACTACTCTTTTACACTACTCTTTTACAGTACATACAGTACATGTATTCCATCAAGATTAACCCTCTTATTATTCTATCGCCTATGCTGGCTATCCTCCACCATGTATCAGAGTCGCAGAACATGCTGGTCGGGGCTTCTGGCGAAAAGGAGAAGAGACTGTCTTGTCTGTGCAGCTATAAACTTCACTTCAACAACATACTTCTCATCTACCAATCGACCCTCCATCACATCTATATTGCGGTACTGTACCTTTACTACATCACAGTCTATTACGTATTATCAAACACGATTGGCAATTGTGCAATGCAATATCACAACGGCAGGTTCGCTAGTGCCTGCAACAATGCCAATCAAAGTGCGATGACTCGTGCCTAACCTTTTACAAGAAACTTAGAGCGAACGGATCCGATGTTCAATCCGTGAGCTACGAATCTTCGTCCCTTCCATTATTCAATATCGTGCCCTCTTTTTGAAACCCCGCTACTCCACCTCGAACTATCTCTCGTCACACGACGACCAATAACGAATAGATTGCATGGCCAATTCATAGATCCTGTTATCCGGGCTCGCCTTCGTCAATTAGCTTCGGAGGAATCTCGCTATCCTAAAGCTCAAGTTTGCAGGATTGCGGATTGCGGATTGCGGATTGCGGATTGCGGGATTCCGGCCACGATACTGAATCTGGGACCCTTTCCCAGTGACACCAATGTATTCCGGATCTACCAGGCTTGGTGGAATGCGCCAGGGTTTTGCGCAACGCCTAGATGTGCTGTGGAAAAGTGCTGAAAGAAGAGAGCTCATTTGTAAAAGAGGAGGGCAACCTACAAGACAAGCTACAATCCAGGAGACCGTTTGGTACAGTACAAAGGAAGAGGAGCAAGTTGGGTTTAAGCTGTACAGAAAGGTCAAAGGGGCTTCTCAAACACCTCCAACCATCTACGCATCTGGTTGTATTCAACACGCAGCCCCGTCGAGATTTCCTCTCCATGATACCTTTACCCAATGCACATGTAACGGCTCGTAGTATATATATATACCTTACCGACTCGGGACATAGCATAGAGTTTTCTAGTAGATCATGTCTCTAGTAGATATTGTAGAGTACAATGTGTACCTATATATCAATGGCCAAGGAATGTCCATAGATGACTGAGCCTACTTCAGCATTTATTATATTGTTTACACCGCTATCATCATCATTACCGTATTTACTTAAGGATGCTGCCGTTTTACGGTAAGTAGGTGGTATCTCCAGGGAAACTTTTGCCATTGGTGGTTGGTACAAAAGTCTACGGGCGGGACGCTAGGATGGGAATGGAAGATATCTCGGCCAGTCCAGGCGTGGGGAAAATAGTGGAGACATGGATCCCGACGTCCCTGGTGTGATTGGCTACCACACATGGGCCTTTGGCAAAAGCCAGCGGGGGGTCGTGTACGGAGGCACGGAGTACAGATATAGAGATAGATATACATTTCTACACTGCGGTAATAATGGATATGTAGATACGCATCTGCCGGGGCGGCCTAATCTTACGGTGTACAAGGCAATGAATGGCTACCCTGCGCGCACGGTTCTTGGACACGAGATAATCAGAGTTGGCTGATAAGGAATTCTCCATCCAGTTTCACCCTACGGAATATACCCACGGTACTCTTAGACAGCCTTGTAGATTAACGGAAAGTTGCAGACTGTTTACTCTTTGTTCTTGAGCAGTCTCCGGTGTTACACATCTTCCAAACTAGAAAACTCACTCGAGCCCAATCGGCCCTCCGTTCTTGAAAGGATGATAGTCGTCCTCGCTCTGTTGGCCATCAAACGACTCTTCCATTTCAGCCGCATCCATGCCCATCACAATTTCCCTGCAGATAGTTAGTGGGTAAACGTCGCACTGAGAGACAGCATAAGGATACTTACTCGTCGGTGGCCAATACTTCTAATCCTGGAACGCAGTCGATCAAAGCGATGATAACATACGATCCTACAAATGACCAGGACATTCCAATCACAGCTTCCAACATCTGGATGCCCAATTGCTTGATATTGCCGTCAAAGAACACGCCTCCATCGATCACCGTTGCACCATCGTAAGCAGCAACCTCCTTCTGAGCAAATAGCCCGGTCGAGATAGTACCCAGCGTGCCTAGAATGAAATGAGTTGCAAACGAATCTCCATTGTCAACCCATCGTAGGCGTTGGGCTAGTTTGGTGGACTTGATACGCAATGCTTGTCGACCAATAGCAGCACCAAACACCCCAAAGAAGAATGAAGTGGGCATGTCAATAAAGCCAGCAGACGGCGTGATCATAACTAAGCCGGCGATGGCACCCATGAAAGTAGAATCTAGAGACCATTTTCCGGACTCAAAGTAGGTCATGCAAGCCCACGTAATTGCACCACCAGAAGCACAAAGGTTGGTAACGCAAAGCGCCATAACCGACTTGAAGTTAAGACTCAGGGTCGTTCCAGCATCAAATGCGAGCCAAGAATTCCAGATGATAACAAGTGCAATTAGCTGTGACATGGAATTACCGGGTCTATGAAGTTTGAGGTGTGACGGCGTACGGACTGACGACTTTTTAGACCGGAAAAGCGGGTATGACATGTACACACTGAGTGCTGTAGCTGTTGCACTTGAACAGACTTGGGATTTTAGTATTAGTACCTTTCAAGCATTCGATAGAGCGATTTCTGTGTGTTGCTTTGTAGGAGAACAACATACTGTGTACGGGTGTACCACCTGCAAAATCTAAGACGCCCAAATTACCCAAAAACCCGGTCTCAGACCAAACCATATGAGCCAATGGGCAATATACTAATGTGGCCCAAAGCTGTCGTATATTGTCAGCAAACTGTACTTCAACTTGTTGACTCTTGGCCCGTTTTATTTTTAAATACTAGTGAAGCTAAACAAAGAAAAGAAGACTTACGAATATGAAAGGGATGAGAGGCAATGTTCTCCCCCGTTCGCAAGCTCCGCCAATGGCAATTGCGCAAACCGTAGCACAGAAGATAAGTTGAAACTCGCTGAAGAGAATCGCAGGTATTGTACCAACCGGGTCAGAAAGGACACCTCGGTGGAAGGCATATTTAAAATCTCCAATAACACCAGAACCTTCTCCGTAGGCAAGAGAATAGCCAATAGCGAACCACTGGATCGAGCAAACTCCAACTGCTAGAATCGCCGGCATGAATGAGGCCATACCATTTCTTCTATGAGAATAGCCCGAGTACGCGAGACCAACAGCTGGGATGATAGGCCAGCAGAAAACCGTACAGACCAGTACAAAGAGCGTATCTGTTAAATCACAGGCCTCCCAAGCCTTTAAGACCGTTGAGGCCGACATGCCGACAGGTTGGTCGCCAGGTATTAAAATGAAAGGGCTTATTAGCTTTGACGCAAAACGCCTGAGTGAGCTTGTTGAAGCTTGTTGATGCTGATGGAAGGTGAACTTTGTTTTCAGTATTCATAAACGAAAGTGATGCCTGGTATCTCATCTCTATCTCTTATCAGAAGAGCCAAGATACTAGCGCGTCATAGCTGTGGTTCGGTGGAAGCAGGGGCTGATCCCCGCAGTCCCAAATAGGAAGCAATTCAGGAACAAACTCGAAGCTAGTTACGCATAATGATTTTAGTGAGGGAAGTAGAGAAGGTTGGTATTGTTCATCACGAGATTTATACATGGGCTAAGAATGAGATTTTTGGATTTGCGTTTCATTGTAGCGGAAAGGGAAATACCACTATAGAGCCCGTCGAAACAATTAGTTTCTGTTTGTAATACTAAATATACCAAATGGACTCAAAAGGAAGTTCTCACGGATCATCAGAGTGTTAAACTTGAGAAAAGGAGCGTACCCACCTTCCCCCAAAAGAGCTGCAATCCTTCTCCACTGCTGTCCCGCTACGTGTTTGGCAATAGAATACATCCCATGTAAGTATTGGGAGCCCCAATATCATAAATGGTGCGGAACCTCTGGTGCTGGTTTACTTGAACCTGCCTACACATTTGAAGTATTTCGCGTTTTCCCTTCTCTCCACATCACTGGATAATGTGGATGGTTCCGCTGACGAATTGCTTCTGTCCAGCAATTCTTGAAGAATGCATAAGGACTTTGGGCACATGTTTCGTAACATCTCCCATACTTGCTTCTCTTCCCTCTAATCCGAAGAAGCCTCAGAATAGACATGAGGCAGCTGCGATTTCATCAAAGTATTCCCACCATGTAAGCTTATAGCACAGAGGCCTTTCTCCAGCTTCAGACTTCATATCCAGTGCCACCCATCGCTTCTCAAGAAACGACTGGAAAGTATGTAGGCTTTCAAATGACAAGTATGCTGCTGTTTGGACAATGCTTTTGCGAATGTGCTCTCGCTGTTCCCGAACCATAGAGTGAGCTCCAATAACCAAGGCCGGAAATAGGATGCAATGGTGGAGCTTGTGAGTAAGATGCGTCCCGCCGATGATGTCCATGCAATCTGACACTGCTTTTTGAACGAGGGGATGATCAACATCCAAGCCGCCGAGAGCTCTATACAGATACACGGATGCTGTGAATCGGTACACAGAGCAATAAGCCTCCCACGCCACTTTGTCTGGAGCGTCACCGCCATCACCATCGATACTTTGTTGGTTGAATGGTTGCTCTAGAGCCATTTGGATCGATAGAAGAGTCCCGATCGGTACCGTCTCATTAAGCTGGTAGGCCCCGTTCCCTAGCTTGGCTAGTTGCGAGAGAATGGACATAGTTTTTATAAAATCATCGTCAGGCTTCACATTTCCCCACCAAGCCTCCGAGTCTCCAAATTCGGCCCAAGTCGACGGCTCCGAGAGCGAGTTATCCCCAATTAGAAGCGAGTGCGTCAGATCCATGGTCACAAATATAGAAAGCATCAGAATTTGCAGGTCAAGCTTTCGAGCGAAAATAGAGCTCATACCGCCCCAATGCTTCAATATTGCCTTGCCGCCCACCAAGTGGTGATGAGTTGCGGAACTTTCAGTGCTGGGCTCGACTATTCCATCCAAAATACAGAGAAGAACATTAGCAATGAAGAGGGAGCTGCTACCAGCATCGCTGTCCGTAGTCATCAAGTGTTGCCGAAATACTCTAAGAGCATTATTGCGATCTTGAATCCTGGATAATGAAGACCGTTCATCAGGCTCTCGGTTAGAATACGTGTGATGGGCGTTGGCCACTGCAATTACACTCTGGAACAAGATTGGATCCTGCGCTAAAACATTCAAGTCGAGTGATGGAACCGTGTTTGAAATATTGAAGCGAGGAAGTAGCTCTTTTTCAAAATAGAGTATGTGGTGGTCGCTATCCTTCTGGAGTACTGGCGACTGGCTCAAGGATAACGGTAGTGCAATCCTGGGAGTCTTCTTCCCAGCAAGATGCCCTCGAGAGGCGACGCAGTGTGTCCAACGAAGCCGGACTCGTCCATAGTCGCAAACACGACTGGTTTTGACGCATTTATCACACTCCGGCTGTTTAAGATCGCAAATGACCCGACGCTCTTTGCATGCCCAGCAAGAGCCTGCAACTGTTCGTACCCGAGGCATGGTGATGTAGATTCATGGATAAGGCTGAGATTGCTCAGAGGCCAAGTGAAACTTGAGCTCGGCCGATGAGTGATAGTAGGTATCTGCTGCTGGAGTATTAATATGGGAGTGGCAGTGTTGTTATTGTTTTATTGTCGTCGTCGTCGTCGTCGTCGTCGTCGTCGTGGTTGTCGCTTGCCGGATCCGCTATCGAATTGAATTGTCGCTTATCAAGTTGTGAAAGCTGATTTCCCCACGTTAAAAACCACTTAAACTAAACTCCCGCACGGGAACAGGGCAGCCGAAGCCGAGCGCCGGGGTCTCCGTGTGGCTTGAGCGCCCGTAAGCATATCATATCCCATCAAGATCGAATCTCCCCCGAATCTTTGAAAAGAAAACACTTCATTAAAGAGCGACTGCAAGGACGACAAATCAGAAATCAAAGCTATTTATATCCCCTATGCAGGAGATCGAGAGGCTGCAGACGCTGAAAGCCATCTCGTTTGTAGAGCCCGTGAAAGCATGCTCAGCAATGCAATTCCGGCACGAACTTGTAAGCATCGTTGAAGGTGAACAGGAAGAAGGGAACAATATCTTTGGACAAGCAGATTGCTAGCTATTTGAACTTTCCATCTCATAGAACGCTACGCAATCACGTTACTGTCTTGTGGAATCACTCCTCCTTTTCAAGGTGGTGCAGGGTTTAGCCCACATGTTTCATTGGGTAATGGAAATATGTATTTGGCAATGATAGACATACCGCCGCTTCTTGGCCAGCCACTGCTATGGTTATTTTGGAATATTAGATCTTCAAAATTGCTAAGTATACCAGGCTATGATTGCTTACTTTGAGAATAAAAGTATAGTTCGCCACCGCTGCCGTCCATCATGTCTCCATAAGTCTCTAGGACATGATAGAAGTTTATCGTGCAGCTTCTTGGGATTTAGAAATGCCAATGTTGTTTTGATAGAGACTCTTTTGGTTGGCTGGAAGAACTAGTAATATCAGAAGAGAGCAATTGTGCAAATGCTCGGATAAGGAACCAATCACATTCCGACACGCCAAAAGAGGGGCGTAGGGGTAGTCCTACGAGCGAATTCCTTCAACAGCAGAAGCTTCCTGAGCTCAATTGTTAGTTGGACCAAGTCCAAAATGGCAGCCATTCGCTCAAAATCCCTGAATATCAACCTAGAAGATCTATCTCAGATGATAGACCACAGTCTACTCCATCCCACTTTAACAGACGAAGAGGTTCGCACCGGACTAGAGATATGCAAGAAATATAACGTGGCGGCTGGTACTTCATCCTTCCCTTGAACACTAATCATTGGCAATTGAAAATCAACCTAGCATGTGTGAAACCATACCATATCCTCTACGCTAAGAAAAAACTTGAGGGCTCCGCGGTAATGGTATGCCCAGTGATCGGCTTTCCCCATGGGAATAGTCTTATCGAAGTGAAGAAATTTGAAGCGATCCGAGCGGTAGAAGAAGGTGCCGAAGAGGTTGATATGGTGGTGAATATCGGGCGGGTGTTGAGTGGGAAGTGGGACTATGTGGAAACTGAGATTAAACGCATCAACGATGCAGTCGTTGGGCGCGGTTCAATCTTGAAGGTGATCTTTGAAAATGACTGTGAGTTGCGTTTGCCTATTTTGCGTGTTGGTAAGTGTGAGCTGATGATCATAGATTTGAAGTCGGAGCACATCATCAAGCTTTGCGAGATATGCAGCAGCTTGAAAGTAGCTTACATCAAAACGTCCACGGGGTATAGTTTTATCAAACAAGCGAATGGAGATTACAATTACAAAGGTGCAACAATCTCGCAACTGGAATTAATGAGGAACCATGCGAGCCCCGAGGTGAAAATCAAAGCCGCGGGCGGAATTCGAACGCTAGATGACTTGCTGAGAATGAGAGCTCTTGGGATTAGTAGAGTAGGTGCTACGGCGACCGTGGCAATTATGGAGGAGGCAGTCCTGCGTGGTATAGGGAAGGAGAGAGTTGACGTTGATGTTCCTCCATTCTAAGAAGTAATTCCCCGGTGTTAAGAGAATTCATAGTACTACCATTATTCGTGAATGCGAGTGTTAGATAGGAGCCATAAGGCCATCTTCTAACATCAGGCAGAGCCCAAGGGTGTAAATAATTTCGACCTGGAATAGGGGTTAAGCGAGTTTGCACCGAGTCAACCTCGTGGGGTCTTTACTTGGGAGACAGCTCAAAGGGCTGTACAAACGATTCAATTAAGTCTCAAAGGTCCATCAACCGCATGCAAATTTTATTCAAAAGAAATCATGCGATTATCATCAGTTAGTAATGAAATTGTTAGATTCACATCACCATTATAGATGATCGAAAGTTTTATAAGTCATCTGATCCTCGCTTAGAACGTCTATCCGAACATTTTATATTATAAGATGATGCAAAAGCAGCTTAATACTTGTTTTTTTTTGTCTTAAGAATTTGTTCTATTAATTGGAAATATCTAGCCCATCATATCGTTTTGTCAGCTTTAAACCCATGTGACTTTATAGCAGCGTCATGCTAGGTAAAGCGGCATCGTTGACGTCGACTCCCACTCGGCTCCCACATTTCCATATCTACTGGCATTCCATCTCAGGCTTCACAAATCGCTCTATAGATTAATAGTCCAGTATGAGCAGCTCAAAAGTCACAGACGGAAGTGAACGATTTCCGTGCCCGCACCATGATTGCGGTAGAAGTTTTGCCCGCAAGGAACATTTATCTCGGCATGCATTGTCACATTCGGATGCTCGTTATGTGTGCAACGTTTGCGGGCGTGGATTCACTCGCAGGTTGGAAATACCCTACGCTTTATAACTTACCGCTAACTGCAGATTAGTGATAGCTTGCAGCGTCATCTAGCTAGACATGGAGATGCGTTCAAGCAAAGTCCGTCAGGGCGAAGTAAGCGTGCATGTATTGCGTGTCATGCTAGCAAAACCAAGTGTGACGGCAATGAAAGTTGCTCAAAATGTGTGAAAAAAGGAATTGATTGTATCTACGAGCAGCAGGAGACTATTCATCAGGAAGAGCCTCCAACGGAAAACCTGTCTCAGCTACAACAAGAACCAAGTAGTCAGGTTCCAGCTTCAGAGGTAGCACCTTCCATGCTACCACCAAACCTGGAACCGGAAGAACCTAACGGGACAGTATCAACATGTTCTATCGATATTTCAATGTCAGGCGTTGGCTCTAGTAACCCTATTTCAGTGGCCTCTGAAACAACCGCAGAAACTATCGCACCAGAAAATCGGATGAATTGGGTACTCTACTCCAGGATTGAAAAAGATCTAGGGTTTCCGGATGTCCCATCAGCTCAGGCTGGAGATGTGCCTATGCCGCTGCCCCTTGATTCTTTCCGAAAAAAGTGTCATGACTTATATTTTTTACATTTCCATCATCGCTGGACTATATTTAATAGGCCAACATATGACCCTTGTGATCTCAACATATTGTCAGGTTCTGTTCTATTAATTGGAGCCTGGCTTGAGGGAAGCCTTGAAGCGAAGGAATATGCGATTAAATCTCATATAGGTTTAATGGATGACATTTTGATCAAGCTGGTACGTTGGCTGCACAGAAACTGGCTCAGTTATCTAATAGATTACGAAGAGCCGTATCACGTCGAAAGATGTCTTTCGACAGTCGCTACCCACCAATCTCTGCCAGGCAGCTTTACTGAACATAATCTTTGGGATGTACTGTGGGGTAAGGAATCAAGCTGTATTTGGAGGCAAACCACTAACATCTGTACTAGAAGGATACCATTCTGTCTAGAGCAATAATTGTGAAAAGTACTCTAATTGGGGCCCTCCGTGAAGTTGGGCTGTTTACACCGGGGATTCCATATGATAAGCCTGGACACTTTCTGCCTTATCGCAATTTAAATATTGGTGATAGATCTCGGTAGAAATCTTCATTCCTCTTTCACTCCAGTATCTGACGGATCCAACAGTTTGGCGGCATATTTATATAAAATCGACTCATATCTCAATATACTTCGAAGCCACCCAGCTTCGCTAATTCCAGAAGAACTTCAGCACTATCCACAACCGTCTACCTACTCCCTATATAATGCCGATGGACTTGATATATTGGATAGTCGACTTTCGATTGAACCTTCGGGTAGGGCAAGCAGATACTTGCACCGCGTACTCATTTCTCCGCTCATAGATGTAGGCAGAGAAATAGAAGATGGCCTAATGCTCGTAGAAGATATCCAGCTCGGGCTCTGTGCCATGTATTGCAGAATATTTGACTTTTCTGATCGTCTCCGACATTCCTTGGACATTAACAATGCTATCCAGCGCGACGTCCTTCAACGACACCTAGGATTTTGGAAAGATAGTCTTGCTAAAACTTCTTATTTTCTATCCAAGCCTGCCAGCTTCTCGCGGGAGATGCAGTTGTCTATACGTTTCTACTATGGTTTTGAAGACCATTCTAGAAAATCTGAATGGGAATCGATTGTTTTTGCCAGGGCCAGAGACCTGTACTTTGATGCGATAATGCTCTATCATCTTTCTTGTCTTAACTTTTATGCCGATATCCGGTCTCTTAGGCAAACGGCCCGGGACTTGGTTCCTGATAGCCTCGCCGCAGAATATGGAGAGCCTTATAGACAAGCACAACAGAAACGAAAATCTAATTTGCGAGAGTTCACTCGAACCCATAACATGCGACGGGTACTTTGTCATTCCAGCAGTATTCTTAATTGTTTCAGTAGCCTCTCCCCTTCCGAGAAGAAAGTGGTTGACCCCATATCCTATGTGGCATTATCTACCGCTGCGCTCGTTACATGGGCATATTGCTCTTACGGGGATCAGGCGTGTGACCTCTGCCTCAAATCGGGAGGTTTGTGTGGGGTACCGGTAGTTAATATCAGCAAGTTTAGCGACATGATGAAGGAAGAAAGTGAGAGAGATACTTGGATTGAGAATGGCGGTGGTCTAGTTGCCTTGGATGGAGTACCCTTTTGTCTATGTGTGCGAGAAGTGTTCGCGAAGAGATTTCAGGATGAATTACCTGATGGCTGGGATGGCGCCGACTCCATCTCACCTGGTATCTTTCAACAAAGACGATGAGACCGTAACACAGTCATGAATCATTCTACTCGGTAGGAGGAATAGCCCAGGCCCGAATACTCTTCACCGTATGAGTTTTGGGCTGAAAGAAGACTCGACTTCAAATCTCACAGCCTTGCATAATTCCTCTAGATCAAACTGTAAATACGCACTCTATATCTTTCAAGAGCGTAGTTGCAATTCTTAGAGTTCAACAGGAAAGATGTCAAAAGTCAAAAGCTGATATCTCACGTATCCTGAGTATAGGTGTAATATTAATGACTTTAGGCACTACAAATGGGTATATGCATCGTAGGGGAACACTGCCTCTTATCTACAAAAATGAAGCTTCCTTGCTCAGCGCAACGAAATATTTACAATCCTTGACCACGAAATAGCACACATCAAAAACAGATCAAGATTCTTACCATCGCACATTTATTTTTATGCTGGATATTCATGTGGTCTTTATAGTACCAGATTTGCTGGTCCAGATTACAAGTCACATTTAAAAAGGTTTAGTATTCTTTTTTTTCTACTTTGGTGGTGCTTGGAACATATCCATTCGTTACCAGGCACCATTCTACTTTGGCTTACAATGATGCGGCCCATCCCCCGTGTTTATCTTTTGCTTAGGGTTGGATATGCTCCACTGTCTCCCTGTCTCCCTGTCTTGGCATGATTTTGAGAAGGCTGTTTGGCCATCTAACTGTCTTACACGGAACTTATCGATGTGTTCTATTTTTCTCCGCATGCCGAGCGAAGTTTTCTCACTCTCTTCATTTAATCCAGAATGCTCCATCGTGTTCATAAGCTGAAGTTTTATTGTATTCACCGAGTATCTAGTAGAAGCTTCTTGCTAGAAGCTAGGTCATGTCCGAGAATATTTGTGAGGTAGTGAAGTCTGTGACAGATTAACCGAGAACATATATCACTGGAAAGGATTACTTACTTGGCCTCTTTTCCAAACTTCTCTTTCAGCACCAGAAGTTGTTTATGGCAATCCTCCCATTTCGCTGCTCGCTTCTGGGGAGAAATCGTCTTAATGACCATTTGGAACATCCCACTCACCGGCCGATGGTCAGAGACCCGTACTTCGTGTCGCCGGTAATCTAACTGTGTGACGCGTAATCCACGATACAGTAGTCGGTCACACCAAGCTGGCGCTCGCTTCTTTTCGCTTGTGTCATAAGTATCGGTCCCAACATCATACTTGTACGTCGGTGCAAATGTAAGCGGGAGCTCATGAAAGGCCCGCAGACGAAACCAGGGATTCTTCCTCTTCGACGCCAGCAGTTGATCTCTTTCGAGTAGCTTGGTAAAGTTGTTAGACTTGACAGCACTGACAACTGTGTCTCTTCCCATGGTGTCGATGCGATAATTAAGATCACCATTTATAATACATATTTCGTGATCCATAATCATCGATCCATCCCCACCACCGATGAAACTGTCTTGCCGAACATTGGCATCCCGTTCAGCTGGTAGTATGATGCCTTCCAGAATAGCCGAGATATCCGCATTCCGATCTTTGGTGGAGCTTTGGCCAGCCGCCAGATGACAATTTACGAAACACATAGAGGAATCATCTAGAACAAATCTAACAACTAAGGCTCCCTAGACAGATATTAGGCTTGCAAACAAAACGTGCAACGTGTTTTCTTACCTTATTGCCATGCAGCCCACCCATTCCACGCTTGACTTCGGCACCAGAAATACTGTGAATTCGTTCCCGCAGACTGGCTTTTACAAATATGCAAGTGAATAGTCCAACGAGACTAGACGTATACAACAGGTGGTAGAGTTCACCAGGTATGTAATCGTCTAGACAACGAGTCAAGTAATCACGCCAATCCCGATATTGGTGACTCATTTTCTCAAGATCCGTGGACGGATCTTTCTTCTTGGATTTGAAGAAGCTTTCTGGAGAGAAGTTAGCAAAGCTCAACCATCATTCGCAACGGCAAAACCACGTACTAGCAGTGGTTTTCTTATCCTCAAGGTCAACCAGCTCCTGGAAGCCAAACACTAGAATATCAGGTGACTTGCTACTCTGTAGTAGATCACGTAAAAATGTGGCATCCCTATCTGAATGCTGAAGGTGGTAAGGAGTAGATGCCCCTGCGTTCCAAGTGGTAACAAGCGTTTTGATTGTTTTCAGGTTGCAGAAGTCAGCTTCTTCAGAGTGCATACGAGTTTCTACTCAATATTAGCTGTGCTCCATAGCGAATACTAAAAAGCTTACCTATCCAATCATCCTGTAACAATCCATCCCAGATACGGAGCATATTGTCTTGTCCAAGTGAGATGACTTGTGCACGATCCAACGCCCAGAAGCTGCTAGGATCTGCAATCATGTTCATGAGAGGATCATGATGGGCGCACCAGTCCTTCTTGACAGCCCAAGGCGTAACGGATGTATCATAAACATAAATCATACCAGTGCTAAAGCCGGCCCAGAGTTTCCCGCCTGTGCCGACAAGAGATGTAATTTTATAGACACTAATATTGAATATGCCTATACATGAGTAGTTTGTACGAGAATAAACGCTAACCTTTCCATCAACATGTCCAAGGTACACCAGGTCAGGCTGTGTGCTGATTACGGTGCCTGAGGTCACGTCTCCGGCTGAAGATTGTCCAATTGGCCTCTGGAGAACTTGGAACTGAACATTCGCATCGGTAGATGGTAGGAATATTCTAATGTCTTTCCCCGTGGCATGCCACAGCTCATCCTCAACAACCATAGAAAAGGTATGTCCCTTAGGAACTCGAAAGCTGTTGTATGGATTGGAGAGGTTCGGAGCCCCCGTACTATCAGGTGCCCACAGATGCAATGTACCACCATCATCAAGTGTCCACATTTCGTTCTTGTGTCTATAAATCCTTATGATTTCCCGGCGAGTGTGGATATTTGATTTGGTTGCTATGATGCTTTGCGTAGCAATGTCTACCTCATGGAGCTCACCCATGTTATTCCCAAGCCAGAGACGCGCTCCCTCATCAGTAGTATTAGATGCAGGCTTGAAGGCAACGGACATAATCTTGATACCCTCTCCATGTACTAAACTCATGATATTATCACCAGAGTGCAAGCTCCAGACCCTTGTTAAATGACCAGACGTGCATAACATCTCGCCACAAACATCAAATATTCGTGTATCGTACTTAGTGGGTATTTCACGGGTTCCGTGTTTAAAATAGGGGGGACGACGGTTTGAATGAGTGGAATCCGGATATTCAGAAGTTCCTTGGCTCAATGTATCCTTGATATAGATCGCGGGGGCTGAAGGTATAACTTCGACAGATGTACGACCGTCTGTGCGGCCATCTGTACGACTTGACAGCAAAGGAGGCACCCGAAACTCTGCCGGCGTTCTATCTGAGGTTCTGTCGACGGTCATGGAACGACCATGAGTGCGTGGTGGCGTTTGAATCTGAGTAGTGGGCGTCGAGACGATTCTTTTAGGGGGTGTTGGAATCGATGTACCAGCATCGTTAGCGGTCATATTGGGTCGAGTTCGGTCCATTGAAGCACGCGGAGGAGGAGGTAGCATCGCGTTTTGCATAGTCGCTCTGAGTTTCAACACTTCGGCTGGAGGTTGTGGAACATGCGGTCGAGACGGTAATACAGGTACAGGTCTTTGATCACCAATAATCTGTGGATTAATGGCTTCTCTACCTAGTCCGTGTGAATCTGAAGTTTGACGTTTGCTCGAAACTGCATGATGGACCGGTGGGGGTTCAAAGTTTCTTGGTGTCACTGGGTGATTATAAGCATTATTGTTTGTCATTCGAGGGCGATTGGGTGGCAAGGCAGGCGCTGGAAGTTCATATTCTGGACTACTGTCACTTCCAGGAGGAGTACTGAAAGGCGATGACCCTCCTGCAGGTCCACGAGTCCCGGGTTCAAGGGTTAGTACGACTGGTTTGCTAGCAATCTTAGGCTTTTCCGAACGATTGATAGGCGGAGGGGTTGGTTTGCGAGACACGTCCCTTCTGATTTCCCCGGATCTTCTTGGAGGTGGGGGAGATGGTGGCCGGGCTGGGCGAGTGGACAACGAAGAAGATCTCCCAATCTCTACTGTAGGAGTATGTGGCCGGCTGGGAAATCTAAAATGGCCTGGGGAGGATCTTCCGGATGTAGCCGAAATTGGGCTATCAGCAGAAAGGTAGGTAGATGTATTTGCAAAATTTAGAGCTTGCATCTTAGGAGGCGACTGCGGTGGTTCAATGTTTACCGCAAGTGGAACTAATGGCTGGGTAGATGTTCTATTTGCTGGCGGTGGTCTAAAGCGGGTTGGAGAGGGAGAGGGCGACATGTGCGCAGAGTCGTTCTGGTTTGGGGGTTGTAATCCAAAACTATTGCTCACATCTCGGTTTCTCCCTCTCATTGAGAACAGACCATCGTCTGCCAGATTCCCATTTCCATTGCGCATAGGTATTACTTTTGTATGCTCTCCAGCTTCTAGGTAGCTGCCTGCGGGTTTTGGGGAGACTGCTCTTGTCGCTGACGGACTCGACTTGGAACTTGCCATTTGTTCGAAATGGGAACGCAGAGACGACACAGGTTTCTAGATATCCAAGATCAGCATGGGTTCCAAAAGAGCGGATCTTTGTGTTCCAAGTACGAACAATAGATGAGCCATCTAGGCTCTCCTTTGCAGCTTCCTCCATTATAAACTGGCTTGAGTAGTTCTGGTAAAGTTCCCATCTAGTCGAACACGTGTACCGAGGGGTAGCCTTAACAGAAACAAATTCGGCGAAGGTTAAGTATCGCTGCCTCTAAATCCGGAGAACAGATCAATTTCATGAGTGTGACAGGCGCTGGAGTCATGGGGCGTTGGTGGTGTTTGTTGTCTCAGCGGGGGTGGAATTTTGGATATGGATATGGGGATTGTGAATCAAAGGCCCAGAGAGATTCGCTTTGGGGGATTCCCTCCCATTTCATTCGGTGGCGCCCTAGAATAATTACGAATTGGGATCCCATCAAGGCGTCTGGTATGGGAAGAGTACAGAAGAGGCTCAACAACGTGCTGCGAAGGAAAGTCAGTCAGACAGGGACCAAGTGGCAGATGTCAATAGTCAAGCGTGGTGGAGGGTGAACGCCAGGGTTATTTTAAGATCGGCATACACGCATACACTGATTTGAACTGCAGGGGGTTCACGGTAGACAAAATCATCATCGTGGCGCAAAGGTGGCACGCAACGTTGGAGGCCAGCCAAGCAAGAGGTATGGGCCATCTCTTTCCAGAAGAATGGAAGTTTAGATTGTTAAAATATGGGAGCGAGATTCAGCATAGGAGGAAATATAAAATAAAACAAAACATAGAACATCTAGTCAGTACTATACTATACTATACTATACTATACTATACTACTATAACGTAGGGACTTGCCTTACTAAAAGAAACTACTCCGTACATTTAAGGTTCGAAGTAGCATTAGATACTTGGCGGCTGGGTCTATCAAAAGTCGGCCAGAGTGGATAACATCGATATCTCTCATATCCCGACATCAGTCCACTTCGCAAAAAAAGTCAATCCCCTCTCATTACAAGCAAGTAATCCTCTAGAAACCACTCAATTGCACTTTGCACAGAATATACTATTCCGCAAACAATACGAGCAGAGGCCGTATCCCATACACAATGAACACAGTAAGAGCGTCGCTAGCCCATACTAAGCCCCGATTCTGACGTATTTCTAGGTCAAGTCCTTCTGGTACGAATTCATCCACACATTACGAGCTGTGCGGATTGGAAACCGGTGTTCGCAAAGCTTATAGTAGACGTCCGATGGTCCCGAAGGCTCCTTGGATTGGGTCAGCATTCGGGGCAGCTTTCTTGGAAGATAGGCTTGAAATAGGCCCCAGAGTTGACGATTGTGCTCCAAGCTTTGCGAACTCGGTGGTCTATATACCGAGATAGGACAGAACTGGATAATAATATACTGACTTTACATTGACAGGGTTGGTTGGGGCTCCCTATGTGCTGGTACGATTCTAATCTGAGAATGCTGGGTTAAGAATGACAAGTTAACTTGAAGCAGCCGGTGGAGCCGCATACTTCTTTGCAAAGAGAGAAATCACTGCCGATCGAGCTGCGCGATTTGAGGCAGAACAAAAGAAGAGACGCATAGCAGAATCCTATGAATATCATCCAAAGCCAGCGAGTACCACCAAAAATGGAGCACCTCCTCGAGACGACCATTCTGGATCTCCTAGTCAAGAATCCTCAGCAGCGGATCCAGCACCTACGCGACATGCACCTGCGAACGAAGGGCAGCAGGTGGGAGAGAAGAGCAAGTACGAAACCAGTGAACCATTTAGGGCGAGGAAGGGCGATCGATTTTCTTGAGAGATGGGAACGTGAGGTTATTGTGGGATTAGCGGGCGAAAACATGTAAAAAATATACGGCATAATGCAGACACTCTCATCTTACAAAGTTACGGCTATTCTACCGGATCATACACTATGAGGCTTCCATCGGTCATTGACATGCGGCAAGGGGAACCTCTGAGGGATACAGGTAAAAGGATGTCCCAGTGCAATTGTCCAGAACTGATTTCTGTATGTAATTTCAGACGCGGTCATGTTCCCCCAGGTTCAGCGGCCATTGCATGGGCAAGGTGCGTGCATAGCTTGCCCTGTCTGTCGCCGTTAGACGCTTATTGAAGTCGCGTTCCTTTATCTAACTTGCTTTGGCCCTATCCGGCATGACTGTTCAACATGAAATGGGTGTGAGCTGAAGATGAACATGATAGATAATAGATATACAACTGATTGTTAAGATATAACCAAAATCATGTACAGATAGTTGGGGGTAAAGAGTTGAGATGATAGTAATTGGCCAACTGGTGGGACTAATTGCAAATAACGAAAGATGGAATGGGTAGGGGTGTTGAGTTAGAGAGTGATGGTGACTACATTGATGGAGAATACTGTATGCATGTTTACCACTCAAAGCTAGAAAACTAAGATTTTTGAATAAGCCGTTATGTAGCTGAAAAGTAAAACAGCTCTAGGCCTACCAAACAGAAATTATACATTGCAGTTGTACCTTTTTAAAACGATATAATCTAGTGGTGTTGAATGAAGCTAGCGAGAGCTTGAGCAGGACTCAGCCAAGCCAACGAGGCTGAGGATCGTGTTTTCCTCACCTCACTTCATCCTTACCACCTTGTTTCCATACTCACTTCCCCACACTTCTCATACCCATCTGAATGGAGTAGAAATATCCTCGCACATTGTTTCCGGCCATTCTTAGAGAGAATGGCGTCCCACCAATTGGCTATTGCGAAGGCTACCTTCTCAGCTGGTCTCTTGCGCCCAGATCCAACCTCGTTGTCGCGAGATGAAATCGCCAGCTTCCATTCGCTCCTCAACTCAGTTGTCCTACAATGCTCCCCAATAAACGTCCAGGTTTGATCTTACACTCTTAAATACTTTGTCAACGCGATGGCTAAATGGTCCCTGAGGATAGAAATGCAAGCAATGGATTTTGGCCAACATTTTTCAATCTAGCGCAAGGTTTACGGCCCTGGGAAAATACTTGACAGCTCTG
>Ga0247734_1000241_pt1 | contig 49171 bp, 55 predicted proteins | sample UWRJL103311B2_FD_180933 | JGI IMG/M metagenome (GOLD analysis project Ga0247734, IMG submission 180933) | Plant litter microbial communities from Arlington Agricultural Research Station in Wisconsin, United States - UWRJ-L103-311B-2 | ecosystem: Environmental > Terrestrial > Plant litter >...
GATCCGTTCGGTGCTCGTCGACCGCATCCTCGGCCTGATGCGCTAGCCCCCGTGCGCCCGTGGAACGCGTTCCAGCGCGCGACGCGACCGGGCCGGTGGATCCGCAACCCCATCCGGTGCGGGACCGGCCGGCCAGGTGGATCCTCAACCCCATCCGCTGCGATGACGTTGCGGATCCACCGCCCCGCCGTCAGGAGGTTGCGGATCCACCGCCCCGGGAACGGCAGCAGGGCCCCGGTGCGAACACCGGAGCCCTGCCACGTTCTGTGAGTGATTGAGATTTGCTGGTCAGAGGCCCTAGCTTTGCGAGCGGCCACATATTTGGCCGAGAATGTTCCACATATTTGGGCCGCCCTTGAAGCGTTTTCAGGCAATCTCTTAGGCGGCCGAGGTTGGCTTCGGTGGCGGTAGCGGCTCGGCTGCGGTTGATGGATTGGGCAGCGCGTCGGCCGGGCTGAGGTAATTTTCGGTCCGACGGTGGCGCAGGTGCCACATATTTGGATGGGCCAGGAAATGAGTGTGGGCCCGAAGGCGGTTGCCTATGGGCCCACACGGGGATGCTGACGTCAACGGTCCTTGCGGGGGTCGTAGCTGTCTCGGATCGCCGCTCTGATCTGGCGGTTGTTTCGATCGGGGGACCACGGGGCCTCGCCTCGGTTCCTTTCGAGGGTTTCGTCCCAGCTCTCCATCTTCTTGAGATTGGTGACTGCCACCGCCATCGCGATCATGAGGGACTTGGGGGCGTTCTTGCGTGGCTTGATCTGGCCGCGCATGAGGTTGCCCAGTCCAGATGCGATGAGGGTCGCGTGGTAGCTCTCATTGACCGCCCTAGCAGCCGTGTACAGGTCGCTCCAAGCCCACGAACCTACGAGTATCGGGGATACGAGCTTCATCTGTTCGGTCGTGAAGTAGACCGTGGTCGTGGGTGACTTGCAAGTGGTTGGACGGTCCTCGTACGTGAAGTCGGGCAGGAGCGTCTGAACGTCACCCGGCTCGTGGGCTTTCATTGATGGAGGGAACATCGGGCATCTCACCTTGCCTGCGCGGGCGGGACAGAAGACGCGCTGCTTCCACAGTTCCTCTTTTGGTTCGAGGAATAATGGCTGGCGTCCGGGGCGGCGTCCTGAGGCCTTGACGAAGCGACTGTGAGGTGGCATGACGACGGCTTCGAGGGTTGCTTCGCGTAGGGCGTGATCGTGAAGACCCTTGGGTGTGAGGACGACGTGTCCGTTGGCGTCTCGGGGCACGTCGAATGCGTCTCGTGCGAGGAATTCGCGACTGATGCCTGGGCAGAGGCACGCGCCGTTGTAAAGCCAGCCGGCGTCGCCCCTCTTGTGGTTCGGGTTGGACTTGAGTTCGCTGACACGTGAGGACTTCTTTTCGGTCTTCGTGAATGCCCTGATCAGGCCCCTGCGCCGGGCGATGATCTCCTCATTCAGGCCCGTCAGATTCGGGTAGGCCATGTCTGCGATCACGTACTGAAGGTTGTTGGATTTGCTGGGCGGCCTGAGGCCCAGGTCCTCCATCCGGTCGAGAATCGCTAGGACGGCGCCCTTGTGAGCGGCTCGAGGCTCGTGAACCCACAGCCCTGTGGCAAGGGTCGGGATACGCCGGCGGTCAGGACGGCTGACCGTCATAGCCATCGTCAGGCCGATGGCGTTCGGGAAGCTGAGTCGAGTGTTCTCTTTGCCGTCGAAACTCGACAGCTGGCACGCGGGGGCGAGGTTGGTGTCCTTACGTGTGGGGTCGGCGTAGGCGGCGATGGACTCATCGAGGTGTGTTTCGTCGATCGCGAGGTCGCCTGTCCACCCGCGGAGAATCCCGTTGAGGAGGTCGTCGGGTTCGATGTCTGGGTAGCGTTCTGCGTTCGCCTGCAGGAGGCTGCCGAAGACCATCCGTGACATGAGCTCTTCTCGAAGGATCGTTCGGTGGCTGAGGTCAGCGGCTTTGATCGCTGCCTTCATGGCCTTGTTGGTGTGGCGACGATCTGCAGGCAGCGCGTTGTCGTTGAACGGCTCCAGCGCCTCCTCCATCGCGGTCCTGCATCGGGTGTACTCGGCCTCCCACTTGTTGCGGACTTCTTTGGCGCTGAGCGCCGTCTTGGGTAGCGACTTCACGTGGTCGGCGGGCGGTTCTACCTCGGCCATCTTGTCGACCCACTTGGCGGGTCGCATGTCTGCGATGCGTTGGGGGTCTCTGAAGTCCTCTTGCCCGATGAGTTCCATCTCCGCTTCGGTGAGACGGAAGTTGAACGCGTAGGCGAGGTCGCGGTAGCTGATGACTACACCGGACCACATCATCTCGAAGAGGACGGCGAGCATCGCCCGAATCTTGTAGGGCACCAGCTCGATCTTGCGGCCGGCGTTGGACTTCGGTTCGACGTTCTGTTCGATGAGTGGGATGAGTCCGGAGTGGTCTATGACTTCGAGCGCGATGGTGAGAAGTCTGGTGGTCTCGGATGCATGGGCTCGGTTGGGCATGGCGATGGTCATGGTTGGGTCCGTTCGGTTGGTGGTTTGTGTGCTGTTCGGGCCGGATGCTTCGGGCTGAGGTCAGGACGCAAGGCCGAGGACGGCCCGGTCCATCGCGGCAAGGGAAAATCTGAGGGCGCCGACAGGCGTGGTTTCGACGGCATTTGAGCGTGAGAAATCGAGAAATCGAGGATCATTTCGATCGCGAGGATTGCCCGCGAGCTGTGAAAGTCTGGGCTGTTCGTCCTGCAGGTCTTGGGACCCGAGTTCACGCTTCGATCGATGCGCTTCATGACGCCGGAGGCGTCGACGAGTTCAAGCGCACGTACGAGCGACCTTGTTGTCCGAGATATGCGGGCGGAGATGGGGGTGGCCATGGCTTGTTCCGTTCGTGCGGCATCGGGTGTGTCAGGTGGCGTTGGCTGCGATCGGGTTGAGGACGTTGTCCACGGCGTCTCGGCACCGGTGCAGTTCCTGGCTCCACCAACGCCCGGCGACGTCTCCGCCTGGACCCAGGACGCGAGCAGGGTCTTGCAGAGCGGCGCGGCGTCCGTCCAGCACGAGGTGGCGGAAGTCCGACATGCCGATCTCTGCCATCTCTTGTTCTGTGAGGCGGAAGTGAAGGGCGTAAGCGACGTTTCGGTAGGTCACCGGCGTTCCGGTCCACCGCAACTGCAGGAGCACGGCCATGACTGCCCGCGGCCTGTAGGGAGCCAGCCTTCGGGGACGACCGTTGCTTGCGGCGGGCCCGGTTGCGGCGAGCAGTTGATCTACTCCGGACTCGTCGATTCCCCTCAGGGCCGTTCTAAGGTGCTCAAGAGTCGTGGTGCGGTCGTCGACCGTAATGGAGGCCGTCATGTCGGAAGCGGTTGAGGTCAGGGCGGTGGGGGTCTGGAAAGTGGGGGTCTGGAAAGTGGGGGTCATGAATGGGTTCTCCCGTTGTAGAAACTGAGGATGAGGGCCGTCGGAGCCTCGGGGGTTGACGACACCGGGTGGTCGCGGAGGTCGAGTGCGACCGCATCGATCGACCTGACGATCGCCTGACGGCATCGCGCCATCTCTCCGTGCCAGATCGCCAGCGCTTCCGTAGTCGCAGGACCGGTGAGTTCATGCGGAGGATGGGTGGCGCTCAACATTGCGTGACGTTTAGGCGTCCCGAAGTCCCCCATCCCGATCCACTCAAGCTGATCCTGACTGAGGCCCCAGTTGAACGCGTAGGCAACGCTTCGCGTCGATCTGGAGACGCGACGCCACCTCGAGGCGATGACGACTGCGAGAACGCCTCGTAGTCGATAGCTCGCGGGGCGACCTGCAGACCTTGCGGTCAAGGGCTCCGACAGCAAGGTGGGTACAGCCGCGAAGTCGGTCGCGTCGAGCGCTCGGTGAAGGTGAAGGTCGACCTGGTCGGCATTGGGTGTCCGCGTCTTCACGGCTTCCTCCACTGGTGGACACGGTTGGCAAGCAGCGCTCCGACAACTTGCTTGTCAGTGGGGACGTCATGCTCCTTGAGCAGGTCCGACGCGAGGTGAGTGGATCCGCGCAGGTCAGCGATCTCAGCAACCATTCCGTACGGGACCGGTTGCCAGAGCAAATTGTTGATCCACGTGTTCCTGGCTCGGCGTGCGCTGAAGCTGGCGAACGAACTGTTCTGTCGTCCGGCGTACTTCACCAAGTGATTGATGACGTTGGTCCGGTTGACGATGTGGTCGCGAAACACCCACTGTCCGCCCCGTTCCGCGACTGCCTTCAGTGCGAGTCCGGCCTCGTCGAACGCTGGCACATTGCGGAAGGTGCCATCGGAGCGCGGCACAGTGATGAGGAACATGTCGCCCTGGGACCAAATCCACGACGGTTCGGCCCGGGTGATCTCCGAGTCCCGCAGACCTAGGTGTCCGGCCAGGATGGTTAGCAGTACGGCGTCGTCTGAGAACTCGCCTGTCAAGCGGGCCGCTCGCCGGAGGATGTCCCACTCCTTGGGTGTGTAGAACGCCGAGGTGTCTGACCGGCCCAAGCGTTCGCGTGGGGGTGGCGGCCCGTCGCGCAAGAGTCGCAACGTCGACCTGTGGGTGCGCATCGACCCGAGCGAGAGACCCCCGGAGTGGTTGGCCAAGTACTGACCCACGAAACCTTCGGAAAGGTGTAGGTCGGGGTCGAACTTCCCGTAGTCACGCAGCGCTCGAAGGGCACGGCGGTACAGGATGCTGAGTTGCGTCTTGTCTTTCGACCAACTCTGGTTCCCCATGCGAGCGATGGTGGCGACGACATCGGGGCGAACAGCCTTGACGTCATCAAGGTTGTCGTGCGGCGTGAACGCATTGAGGCGTTCGAGCCTGGCACGGATATGCGAAGGGACGTCGGAGAGTTCCTTCATCTGCGCGGACACTCGGCCGTCAAGTTTGTCGATCAGTTCCAAGGCTTGCAGGACGTCCCGTTCCTCTGTTGGAACTTCAGGGATGAGCTTGCGGGCCATCAGTTCGAACGTCCAAGACTTGTGGACGACAGCTGACGGTGATGGACGTTATCCTGACGAAGCGTTGCACTTGAAGCGCGCGACAACAGGTTCATGGTCTTTCCTTCTTGTTTGACTGGGACGAATTTGTTGCTGGTGTGGAGTGATTGGTAGTCGCTCCGGACATGCGCTCGATGTGACGTTTGAAGGGTGGGCCGTTGGCGCGGTCCGCCCTTCGTGCGTTCCTAGAGAGACCGTTGGCGCGGTCTCTGTTGCACTGTGACGACCCTTGCGGGTCCGCGAGGTTCGGTTATGTCATGAGTCCTCTTTCAGCTGCTGGTACCGCTGGACCAGGTGCCTTGCGGTTTTCACAACTTTGGAACGGCCCCTTGGCCGGTTCAACTCGCTGCCGCAAAACATGACACTGTTTTCGCTGGGGGATGCCGTCCAGCACCGTTTAACTCGGATAGAGGATCAGCTCCGGTTCCGGACGGGAATCTGCACCGGCAATAACGGTGTGGAGGACATAATGCCGGCATGAGAAACCCAAAACACATAACCGAATTGGCGTGAATGACCGCGCCCGCGTTCGACAAATCGAAACTCAAGTACAACGATCTCTTCGATCCCGCCATCCACCCGGAGTCGTTCCGTCCCATCGGCGAACCGGTACTCCTCGCCAACGTGAAACCCCGAGAGGGCGGCAAGCACCCCGCACCGCGATACTCATCGAACGGGCTCAGGTGGTGCCCCTGCTGCCCTCGCTTCGCAGGTCGTGGTGTCTTCTGCAAGAGGCATCGAGAGCAGCGAGAAGATCGCCGCAACGACAAGACGAACCGCCTTCGTCGTATGGGATTCACGAACAAGACGTACCAAGGGTTGCTCGACATAGAGGCAGAGATCGCGACCCTGGATCGAAGCGTGCTCGACGCTTTGGCGGTGACCGCCAAGTGGGACGAGGTGAAGTGGTCCAAGGAGATACCGGAGTGGCTGGACAAGCTTGAGAGATCAGCCAAGGAGGTCCACCACCTCTTCGTGACCCACGTCGAACCCATCATCGCTGCGCTAAAGGCGGACGACACCGTTCCCAACGCTGAGCTGGGTGCCGAAGTTGATGATGAGGCCATCTGACAGTGAGCAGGACCCTTCGTGAAAGGCGCATCCGGTTTGTAAATGACGACGGCACGGTTCTCTCCACTCCGCGGCAGTGCGACATCAAAGGATTGCCGCATAGTTTAATATGCAGAGTGAGTCAGGTCCTACCGAGAGTCAAGCAACTACATCCCTGTCATTCGCGGGCATGAGCCTGACGGCGGGGTCGCAAGGCGAGCGAGTGGGGGCTGGCCTCCTCCCGCGAGGGTGGTTCATGACCTGCAGGTCGACAACCTTCAGTTGGCATGTATATTAAACTATGCAGAGCGTGCGGATGCGAGGCACGGATAGTCTTCGTCGGGCCGCACGCTCTGCGCTAAACGTACGAACACCCTCTACTCTTGGCGGTCCCGTCGCGCACAGACCCCACTCCGTCGATGGGACATCAGACGCCATGAGCACACCCGGCAAGTCCGACATAGATCGCATCCGGCAGGCGCTAGGGCCTTCGGCACTTGACGACCTCCTCGCTAGACCTGAGGCAGTCGAACAGGCTCTGGCTCTGCTCGACTGGCACGAAAACCGTGCCAGCACCGCCTCTGCTGAACGCGTCCTCAACAACCCCCAACTTCTCGCGGCGTTGATCGAGGGTGACGCCCGCGAAGTAATCCGCGCCGTCTTGGAGACCACAAACGACGACGGCCAAGACAGACTGCGCGACCTGAGGTCTCAGGTTGCCGACGCAGAAGCGGCAAAGGACGTCTACAGACGGGTGCGCGATCTCTCGATCGCCGACGCTGACGCGATGGGTCTCGAACGTGTCCTGACGTTGCTTCAAAGCACACCGCTCACCATCACACGAGATGGCGAGACCGTCGGCAGACTGTGGTCAGGCGACGACTGGGATGCCATCCATCAAGGACATGTCGCCCTTGCGGCGTCGACACTGCAGTCCCTGTCGCGCATCCTCGGACGGCTCTCACCTGCAGAACTGATGTCCGTGTTGGGCACTCCCCTCATACAGCTGCCATGGGGACAAGACGGGGCGGGATAGGGACCATTTGCCGCATCGCGTCCCGGTCTTGCTCCGCCCTTCATTAGGTCGGTTGGAGCGTCAATGAAGGGAACACGAAAAGGGGTGCCGTTTCCATCGCGAGGCGCGCGAGCGACCAGCTCACACACGGCGTAGACAACGCCGCCTACTGTGCTCTACTGCTCGCGCCGTTCATTCAGTCTTCTCGGTACGCCAGCACAGCTAAAGTTGTCACCGGACGGCCTGCTTCCCTTGGTGCTATCCGTCATCAGGGTCGGCAGGTCCTTCTGCGTCGATGGAGTTAGGCAGGACGACCTCAACGGCGGCCGGACCTCACTACGACACACCTGAGTCCCCTGATCTACGGACGGGTCTGGTGATGCTCGATGTGTGCGTCGACGACTTGGCGGAGCAGTTCGAGCGAGCCGAAACCTGCTTCGGTGGTGAGGCGCACGATCGCGTCCGCCACGACCTGTGTGACCAAGCGGCTCGCCTCGGCCGGGTCATCGCCTGCTTTCACCTCTGCTGCGATAACCGCGTCGAACATGCCGTGCAGGATGGGGTCTATCGCGGCTGTAGCGGCCGGGTCGGCGGTGTTCCGGACGATCAGGCTGAAGTAGGCCTCGACAAGGCTGAGGAAGGTCAGGGCCTGGGGGGCACGATCTGCGACGGTCACGATGGATCCTTTGTCTAGGTGGATGTGTGCCCTTGTTATCGGCGCATCGGCAGGAGTTCGTTTGGCGACGACCGACTGGGTCGCAAGTCGTCGCGCGAAGAAGTGCAGCGCTCCTGCTGATTCGGTAAAAACCTGGCGCATGACGACTGGCGCAGCGCGCTCGGTCTCCTAGGTGATGTGAGCCGATAACCCGTGAGTGAAAACTCATGATGAGGCGACCAGGTCGCAAGAGTCCGTCGAGCCGGTGGAACCCGCGTACTACGACGACTCCGCCACTATCTATCTCGCAGACTGCCTCACCACACTGAGCAGACTTCCCGCCGAGTCGGTGCACGCGGTTGTGACAGACCCGCCGTACGCCATCGCGTCGAACTCTGCGGCGACTGACCAGTTTCGAAGCTCCACCACGGGCACGTGCACGGGATGCCTGACCGAACCGACAGTGCAGGGTTGGGAACTGTGCGCGGCTTGCCTTGAGACCGTCCAACGCCAGGCACTCATGGGCGCACCGATGCTGGGCATGCAGTCCGCGAACTGGCACGAGAAGGCCACGCACTCGCGTGGTTACGCAGACAACAACAATCGCGACTTTCAGCGGTGGTGCGAGCTCTGGACCGCGGAGTGCTTGAGGGTGTTGAAGCCTGGCGGTCATTTCATCGCGTTCGGAGGAACTCGGACCTGGCACCGTCTGGCGATCGCCGCCGAAGATGCTGGCTTCACCATCCGCGACAGCCTGGCCTGGCTCTACGGCACAGGGTTTCCCAAGTCGCCAGATGTCGGCCAAGCCGTCGATGCACTCCTTGCCGAGACCGGAGCCAGCGGCGATCCCAACTCACAGTTCGGGCTATGGACGGGATGGCGAACAACCCTCAAGCCCGGGTTCGAACCGATCGTGTTCGCCCGGAAACCGTTCGACGAGACCGTAGCCGGGAACATCGTGACGAACGGTACGGGTGCACTGAACATCCCCGGTTGCACCATCGCCGACGCCACCGACACGGCGTCGCCGATCGGACGGTGGCCAACAAACGTGATGCTCGACCTGTCTCAAGCCAACGCCCTCGACCGGGACGCCGGCGAGCCCGTCTCGCGGTACTTCTGGGTCGCGAAGCCCACTCAAGGTGAGCGTGTCGTTGTGGACGGGATCTCCCACCCGACCGTCAAGCCGCTCACGCTCATGCGGCAACTGGTGAAACTGGTGACCCATGAGGGTGACACCGTCCTCGAACCCTTCGCCGGATCTGGCACCACCGTCGAGGCTTGCCTTCTTGAGAAGCGGAAAGTCATAGCCATCGAACGAGACGAGGCATACCTGCCCCTCATCAAGCACCGTATCGACCGCCGGCTTGACCCTCTGGCCGCTGCTCGTAGAAACGACGCGGCCGACGTTGTCGACCTCTTCGCGTAACCGCCCACAGACCCGAGCAGCGGTTCCGCGCGCCAACACGCTGATGCCAACCGGTCTCCCCGAAATCGACCGATAACAACAACGCCAAGTTCGCGGCACACAGCCAAGAACATCAGATGATCCGAGGAGAAAACGACCATGGACGACGAACTATTGACTCACTTGGTGCCGTTCCTAGCACTCGCCGTTGCCCCCACGGAACGAGTCGGCACCGAGGACGAGTACTACCTAGAACTCGAACGGCTCAGCGCCAACCTCAACGCCGTTTGCCACTCCGAAGAGACCAGAGAAGTCATCACAGACATCACCGAGATCGTCCGCGGCCTGGCCTGGGCCATCGACGAGGTCACCGGATCCGATGCCCACTCGCGCTGGCTCATCGAACATGGCAACCACCGCACGTGGTCGCTAGACGACGAATTCCCGGACTCAGACCCCTGTTACGTAAACTCCCGGCGCGCCCGGCTGGCGAGACCTCGGCCTAGTGAGCCGGTCAAGAAGCAACGCGGCATTAAGGGACTATCAGCCCCGTTCAACCCGAACCGACATGTATGGGGCATCGGGGTCCACCGCCGCGGTGTGGGTGCCCTGGAGTTGGGTCCTAACGAGTCAGGAGAAGGTCATGTCGTAGAGGCCGCGTCGGCCGAACCGGTAGGCCAACATTGCGGTCTTAACGGCGGCGAACGTGGTCAGGGTTGCTTCTTGTGCGTCTGCGTACCACTGTATCGGCGACACCATCTTGGTCGGCAAGGTCTCGTACCCGTCGGCGGACCGGAGTTGCACCTAGACCCTGGTGCCGTCGGGGGTGAGAGGGTGGCTGGTTCGGATCGGCTGGTTCGGATCCGCTGGTTGCAGTCAGGCCTGGGTTTAGTCGCCTGCGTCCCCGAACATGTGAGCAGTCGTACCATCATTCTGCCGAAGGCCGAGCTCCCCAATCGGGGACCTTTCCCAATATGGCTAGGGTCAGGTCGTGACCATCGTCCAGACCGTCTCGTGGGTGGCCTACTTCAAAGGTCACACCTGCACCGCAGCCGCTAGCATTGCTGACGAACCAACGTCGTGGGGCAGGCTCTGGCCGCTGCTGACCACTGCCGGTCTGTCTCTCGTCGTTCTCGCGGTGGTGCAACTGGCCGTTGTTCCACGCCTTGAAGTCCGGAAGCGTCGCGAGCAACGTTGGGAGACCGACGTATTGGCACTCGGCGAGTTCTTGACGTTCGACTACCAGTCGGCGCTCGATGACTACACCAGCGCACTCCGACAAGGAGCAACTCTTTCCGACATCGGACACGGCAGCTTGCGCGAGAACCACGAACGAGAGGCTTGGGCCAAGTATCACGAGAAGCGTCGGGCAGCAGTAGACCCGTACGGACGAGCCTGCTCGCGCCTCGACTGGCTTACCGACCGGGTCGTGTCTGTCGACCGCAGCCACCCAAGGCTATGGAGACTGTGGTCTGACTGCACGCAGGCGAACTTCGCCCTCCATGCTGTCGACCCAAGGTATCGAGTTCACCAAGACCCGATTGCGTCGACGGAAGCACTTGACGATGCCGTTCAAGACGCAAGGCAGCACATCAAGTCTGCTGTCAGGCAGGTCAAACATCTCCTGACGCAGCCGCCGCCATCACCCCCGTCACCCCCTCGAAGAGTTACGCGCAACTCGTGGAGGCGCTGGCGGAAGTGGGAGTCCGAGCGGCGCTCAGATCCAGGTCCCAGGCCGGACTCCAACATCGCGTGAACGCCCGGGACCACCCAACAACTCGCTTCGAGCCGACACCGTCAGGTCGGCCGACGGCCGCACCTATGCTTCTGTACTACATGCCGACGCCAGCGGCCCCACCTACGACCTGATCTCCGTCGTCGCGACGAACGGCAAGGTCGGGTTCGTCGACCGCAAGATGTACGACTCCACCGGCCTGCGCGGTTCCCGACCCATTCACCCACACCCCGCTCGGCGAGGCACCCACTTAGGGCCTTGCGGCCAGCGGGCGAACTAAAACTTTGGTAGCGCCAAGAGGTTGTCCGTCCAACTACCGTTCGCGGCGGTGCGCAAGTAGGGCGGGTTTGCCTTAACGGCCTGCACCTCGACAGGCCCGGACTCACCCGCAACAACAAACTTGTTGCCCTTCTGGACCCATTCGACCGCTGCCCTCATTGACATGACCTTCGATGTCGAATCACTGGAGCTCAGCCATCGGATACTGGCAATGTGCTCGTGCGATGACGTGGAAGACGGACCAATCGCAGTGATGTAGACGGTCATGCCGCCTGAGTGTAGTGGCAGTTAATTGAGGCCACCGTCGCCATCAATTTCATCGTCAACCTGACCCCAACTTCTCCATCGCGGCCGGTCGGCTCCGCAAGGTCGCCCAGCGCCCGGAGGCCGCGAAGCTCACCACATGACCTGGCCCGGTGTCTACGAAAGAACCTCCGGAGTCACTGCAGCCCACCCACACTCGCGGCAACACATCTGAGGGGACTCAACGATGGCAATGACGGCAACGCAGCTCGGTCGGCTGCTCGGGTTGGGAGCAGCGGCCACGAACCTCTTGCTCCGCGACCACGGCTTCGTCGAGGGGCATCCCGGCGCCTGGATTGCGACGGAGCGAGGCAAGCCATTCGCCAACGCCCTCGGCGACGGCAACGGCAACGGCAACGACCACGGCGGATACGCTGCCCGGTCGTGGAACTGGCTGGCATGGAGCGACGACATCCTCCCGGTCCTCAAGGCGAGCATGGAGACGAACCCCAAGGGCGTATCGGCGTCAGCCGTGAACCCGACCGCCCTCGAGAGCTCGGAGACTCCGCACCGCGGGAGGAACGCCCTGCTCGCCGCCGCCACCGTCGGAGCCGTCGCTGTCGTCGCGCCGGCCGCGAAGCGGCCTCGGCGGTCTCGTGGGTGATGGTCGACCGCATCGCGTCTCGGACCAAGACGATCTGCGCGGCGATCGCCACCGTGTGGGCCTGCCGATCGGTGAGCGGTCCCGAGACTGTGGCCTCGAGCGCGGCCGTGGCCTCCAGCGCCAGCCGCTCCCCCGCTGCCGGACCGTCGACGGGTTCATGCGGCGTACCGCCGTCGCTGGCGGCGCTGAACAGGCTGCCGAGGTTTGCGCGCGCCATCGGATAACCGCCTTAACGGCCGTGGGCAGGGTGTTGTTGGCCCAGTTGGCGAAGAGCTCGAGCGCGACCGCGCGGAAGTCGTCGGTGGCTCGGTCCGCGGATCGATCGTGCGGGTATTGAGTGACGTCCGTCAGCAGCGAGGCACTGCTGCGCGACCACTCTCACGACTCACAACACCTCATCAGCCGCAAGACGCTCAGAGGTCAAAACGAGAGCCCGGTGACGAGCGCCCCAGGATCGACGCCAAGGGCGTCGGCCAGTTTGAGAATGTTGTGCAGGGTGAGGTTGGTCTGGCCGCGTTCGACCTGCCCGATGTAGGACCAGTGCAGTTCGGTTCCTTCTGCCAGTGCTTCCTGGCTGAGACCTCTGTCCGATCTAAGAGCGCGCACTCGCTGCCCGAACTCGCCGGTTGCGGACAGGGGCGCCTTGGGCGTCGGGGCGGGCATGGCCCAACTGCACTCGTCTCAACGACTTACATCCAGAGACTATTCGTTTCGTCTCCACAGCCCGTTTTCGTATCAGCGCGGCCCTGTCGAGGTCAGGCGGGAGTCGAGGACTGTTGAGAAGGAGAGGACTGACGGTGGCTTCGTGTCGAGGTTAGGGTCTCTCTTGATGAGAATCTCTTCGTACCCGACGATTTGGCCATCACCGGGGTTCCCGAAGAGCAGATGACGAACGTGCGGCTCGCTTGCGTCGATTATCGACAGTCCGATGGCATCTCGCCCTGCACGGTCGCTTACTGACCCGAGGCTGCGGAACCCGGCTTCGTTCTCGAGCATTTTCCAAATCGCTGCGGTGAGATCCCGTCCAAACACGTAGTTCTGGGTGAGGCTGACGATCTCCCGGTAGAGGCACATCGAGCGTGCGTCGCCGATGCTGCGAGATTCGCATCCACTGTGATCGAGCAAGGCGGTCACGAGTCTCGGCGGATCGGTAGGCAGCGACTGTGCAAAGTCCGCGTCGAGCGTTCCTGGCTTCAGTGTCTCGTCGATGATCTGCTTGCCGGCTGCACCTGATGCGACGCGCCCGTCTGGGTCAAGGGGCTGCCCAACTGCTTCGTGCGTTGTCAGTGATCCGTCAGGTCGAAGCCACGTCTCGCTCAGCCGGGGCACAACTTTCGACGAACCGTTGTCGTCGAGTTCAGCGTTCCAGTTGTCGAATCTCTTGTACTGAATTTGCCCATCACCCGGCGGCATGTCTGCGCTCGCCATGGCCGCAGCGGCCAGCAGGTCCAGACTCTGTCTGGCGTCTTCCCCGGGGGCGTAAGCGATGCGCACGGCGGACGCGAATTCGAAGTCGAGTACCGCCGGTGCGTCAGCGGCCGCAGGGGATCCGCCGGGTTTGGTAACTCCGAAGACTAGCGCTGCAGTCGCCGCGAGCCCGAGTGTGGCAGCAAGCAGTCGGCGACGACGGGTCCATCTCATCGGAACGACGCGGTTGTTTCGGATTTCGGGCGAGCGGTCGTCCTGATCCGTGCGTGTCATGCGTGCGATGAACTCTTCGCTGGATTCGAGCTGAACGGAGCCCGGCAGTGAATTGTCTCTGCCGAATCCGAGCTGTTCTGCGTGTTGGCGAAACAGTTCCAGTTCGGTGTCCGCATCTCTGCTGTTCTCGTGCGGCTTCATGAGGGCGCACCTCCAGACCTGGTTGAGGGATTGGGGCCGAGGGATTCCGATTCGTCGAGGGATCGAAGGCGCTGACGCAGGCGGTTCACTCGACTGGTGAACGCGGATACTGATATCCCGAGAACTTGGGCCCCATCTGCTGGTTGGAGTTCGCGTATAAAGGCCACATCGAACAGAAGTTGTTCTGCCGGCGTGAGTTGTCCGTACACGCGTCGTGCAATATCGCTGTCGATGACGGACCGAGCCACATCCTCTTCCGAGAATGAATGATGGGGGCCGGGCCAGTCGTCGATGAATCGATTGTCGTGGTGCTTGCGCGACCGGCGTTGAATTTCTTGAAGGACCTTGTTCTTCGCGATTCCTACAACCCAGGAGGCCCACGCTGTGCGGTCGGATGGGAAGTCGTCGCGTTTGCGCCAGGCAATCTCGAAGGTCTCTGAGACGACGTCGGCAGCAGCTTCGGACCCGACTCGTCGCATTGCGAAAACGAAAATCGGGTCGCGAAGCGCGTTGTAGAGGTCTCGGAAGTCCTCGTCGGTCACGGCGTAACGATATACGCCTAGGAGCTCGCCAAGAGTTTCCGCGGCCGCAGTCGCTGTCAGCAGTTAGTGATTGTCGCCAAGTACGCAGCTTCCGCCGTTGTCTGCCATCCAGTTGTTGAGGCTTTCGTAGCCCCAGGATTGATGCAAAGGGTTGATCCGCTGCCATCAGGGACCTCATGCAGCCACGTCCTCTGGGTGCGGTGGTTGTAGTACGACCTAGTTGCCGTGAGCGATATCGGCCGGTACGAGTTGGTCGACGAGATCTTTTGGACTGAGCCGCTGAAGTTGGTGCCTGACCATACGCAGAAGTAGCCGGAGGGGCACTCGGACAATGCGAGGGGTGTGACGGTGGCTGCGTGCGACGTGCTCGGCTGAATCGCTAGCGCAGTTGAAAAGAGGGCGGCGGCAGCAATCTTCGTGGCAAGTTTTGAGTGAGTCATGCTCACTCGTCGAAGCGCCTACTGCCGCATCACCGGTGACCTGAATCTCCGACGCAGTCGGTGATTCACGGCTGGTGAGTGTGAAGATCGAGTGAGAGCCGGGGTTCATTGGAACGTTGACCCCACACGACGGCCTCCGAGGTTCGGAAGACCCTCTTCCCGACAGAATCGCCTGCGGCAGATGCGCCGCCACACGGCGCAGGACCTCGTTCTCCTGCTCGAGCAGACGAACCCGCTTCTTGACCTCACGCAACTCTTTGCGGTCAGCGTCATCAGGCCCAGGACGGGCGCCGGACTCGACGTCGCCTCATCCAACCCGTTCGCTTGGGCGCGGCGATCATCCTTCCAGCGAGGAAATCCTCACGGGTGAGGTGTCGAGCAAAGCCTAGGCAGTGCCGGCAACGCGCGAGCGGTGTCGAGAGCCGACAACTAGCACGCTTCTCGGCGGACGTGTCCCGCGGTTCCGTGCCACAGACCGGTACCCGCCAAGCTCCCCCGGCAGATAAAAAGATGAAGTCAATTGACTGCATCAACGTTCGAGTTTCTAAACTGCCTGCCCTGCGCATATCGATCTGGACCCGTCGAGATCAACCGCGACCGTCGACTGCCGTCCCGTCTCCTCCGTGCAGCGGATAGAACCGATTCGAAGCTAACTCAGCTCTACGGTCGCCCCGACCGCTGTGAGTGCCTCCCGGGCCCTTGCGGCCTCGACAGGCTCAACAGCCTCAAGCAAGACTTGCCGCTCCTACACTGCACTTTCCACCAGATCCTTGGCTTCCTGCAGACCCAAGCCCGTGATCGTTCGGACTTCCTTAATCACCTGAATCCTTCTCTCGCCGACCGACCTAAGCTGCAGAGTGATACCGACGATTCGGAAGTGCCGCCATCTTCGCCGGCCCCCGATGATGCGGCCGGAGCAACAACTACCGGTGCAGCAGCAGTCACGTTGATGGTGTCTCCGAACTCCCTCACAAATTCGCTGAGCTCGATCAGAGTCATTTCCTTGAAGGCGGCAGGAGCAAATCAGTGTCGAGCTTCACGCCACCTGAACCCAACCTCGAACCACGCCTAAACGGGTCCACACGCTCCGGCGGAACCCAAGGCGTGCGAGCCTCTTCTTCGGGTTCGGATTGCTGAGGCATCGGCCCTGCGGGCTTCTCGGGGCCTCTTGGTGCATCCGGACTCATAGGTGGCCGCATGCCATCAATCTCGGCAATTTGGTCATCCAAAGCCCACTCACTTTCCTCGTAAGCGATCCTGTACATGGCAAGCGCGCCAGGCCAGATCAGACGCTGTCTCGACACGAGCATTCAGACGATCAGTCAAGGACCCAGAACAACACTGCACACGCGCCGATCAGAAAAGTTGCGTTCTTCTGGTGACAGCGGGCTGACAAGTGCGATGTGAAGGTGGGCGAACGGCTCGCTTGGTGGCATTGGAGATGTAGTGCGCCGGGTCGTGTCTCGGGCCAAGTCCGAGCGGCTGACGTCTTCGCTGGCATCCAGCTTGGCTGAGGACGAATGAAACTGAAAATGGTGGCAGTTGCTTGCGCGGGGACGGTTGTGTCTACATTGCTCGTCGCATCTGTGGGCGCCAGCGCTGAGGTAGACAACCGAGATGCCAACGAACTGCCGGCGGAGATGACCGCTCAGTCGTGGGTCAGCGAGGACCTAGTTCCGATCGAAGATGCCTCCGACGTTGAATCGATCGACCAGACATATGTCGCCGTCGAAGATGTTGAAACGGGGGTGGAAGCCGTTCTGGACACCTCCATGATCGACGAAGGAATCGCGATCGCCACGGCGCCCGATTTCGTCGACCTGAGCTGGGCTCAGACTTCGCCCGGGGCGCAGTACCGCGTCTTTCGTGATGGTGAGCTCGTAGCCGAAACGTCAGACTCGTCCTTTCAGAGACGCTGTGATCGACGCGGGAAGCGACTACTCATATCGGATAGAGACCGTGGCTAACGATGCGGTCACAACAGATGCCGACGCTATTCAGGTTCTCGGCCTGCTAGCCCGTGTGCCTGAGGGAAACGACACAACTCTGGTCGCCGCTCAGAGTGCCCAAGCCGCGGTAGCGGCAGCAGCGTCGTCCACAGCGGCTTGGGTTGATGCACGCACATTCATCCCTCAGGCGAAAGTCGATGTTCCAAAGGCCGGATGCGAGTACGGCAGCGGTTATCAGTTCGGCGGAGACAACCGGTCCTACTCGGCCAATTCCTCGAAGTACCGCACAAGAGTCCTCGCCAACATCAGATTCGATAGCAACAATCCGCGCCTGTCCGGCAGCAGCACCTCCATCGGCACGTCACACGTCTACCGCAAGTCAACCGGAGCTCTCGTCGCGACCCGAACCGCTTCGGCTTCAGGCCTATCTGTCCGTGAACTAGGTTCCGACGGCGATCAGGTTGATCTGCGTTTCAGCATTCAGGTGCGTATGCCATTTTGCAGTATCGGATCGATCGCCGGGGCGTTCACGATGAACGTCTATAAGAACGGAAACTGGGCCATCCGATCTGGCAGTCACCGCCAGATGCCGAACTGGGAGGTGTACGCCGGGTGGGCTGGAGGATCTAACCACACGGTGTATCAGCGTGGCTACGCAAATGCAGCGTGCTTGATCCAGTGGGCGTGCCCTGAAACCCAGATGGGTGGCTATACCGGTGATTTCTAGCCGGGCCCAGAATGATGAGACGATTGCGGCGTGAGCGGCCCCGAATTGCCCAAGCAAGGAACGGCACCTGTCGTATTCCTTCTCACGTTGATGGCTGCGGCGGTCGTTGTCGTAAGCGTCGTCGCGGCAGTGATCGTCGCGCGATATGTCGGTTTACCCGATTGGCTACTCTTGCTGGCTGGGGTGTTAGCGGTGACCTTGGGCGCGATTGGTTGGCGGGCCCAAGGGCGCCACTGATCTGTGACGGGCGGGGCGGATTCCGATGCCGTCCCGCCGGTCGCGCTGCCCTTACCCGATGGCAGGCAGCGACCGTCTCCGGATGGCGTCGAGACGCGACAAACTGGCGATTCTGAAGCAGGCGGCTCAAGCCGGGGGCAGGTTAGGGACAATGACCGGTCTCGTAGCAGTTGCGAGGTGCTCGCACGTGATCTTCCCATCACATTGCGTGATGTGAGAGCGATGGCGAAATCCGAAGACCTTGCCCGCTTAGGACGGCAGATTCGCATTCTTCGCGCGGCCGCGGGATTAACGCAGTTCTGCCTTGGGCGACCTGATGTTCACTACAAGGTGCCACGTCAAGCGCGTGGAGCGGAGAGCTCCGCGCACAGATAAGCCTTCGACTCTCACTTCGGAAGTTCGACGCGCCCCTCGCGTCCGTCGCGACTGGGGTAGACAAGTATCGGCGTTTTGTCTGCCAAGCCCTCGATCCGGAACTCGCTCGCGAACCGCCTCATGTCTGGCGCTGCCATACCCGCAGCAGCGACAAGCTCGAAATGCCGGCCCGAGGCCCGATACACACTGAGACGGTCCGATTCGAGGGCAGTACCCAAGCGCAGGAGGTACTCCGAGTGCCCAGCCGCAGCCGGAACTCTAAGAAGAGGGGTCGAGGCAGAATCGTGAGTCGCGGTCCCTAATAGCGTAGTTGCGACCAGCAGGACCGCTACAACAGCAATCCGTCCTACCACCGCCGCAAATCGCCCGAGTGCATCGTCGCGGTCGGACAGAACTATCAGCGCTGCCGCAGCCAGGCACCAGACTGACGCAAGGTAGACGGACGTCGTCACCCCAAGAGTGGACAGCGGACCTACCACGAAGATCTTGCGCTCGAGGACCACCGTGAGCACCGCTCCAAGGACGATCAGCATGAAACCTGTCGCGAGACACGTGGCGAACAGTTTCCCCGGCCTGCGCTCGATAAGCAGCGCCGCACCGTCACAGGCCATGGCTGAGACCTAAGCGCTCTTCTCGGACCGGATCGCTACCGCTGGATGGGGGACGTAGCCCGGCGTCACAGTCCTGCCAGAGCCAAGAGCCGAGCGGTTGCAGCATCGCAGAGTTCCTCACGTTTAGCGCCGGTCGGGCTGGCTTCCGGGTCCGTAGAAATCAATCGGCCTAACCCGACGGGCGATAAGAAACCGGTAGTCCAACAGTCTTCCAGCGCGCCTCGCAATTTTACAGCTGGGCTTGCCCCGAAACGGCACCGCAGGAACGCCTTGATTCGGCCCTGGCCGTCGTTGGGCGAGGCGTGGCGCGCAGTCCCTATTAATCACGACGTCGCCGGACGGTTCGCCTCCGCGTCACGCAACGACTTCCCGACGAGCCAACCGTCAGCGTCTGCTTGCAAGTCTCCTAAGTCGACAATGTCGTCCGACCAGCCTTGCTGCCTTGCAAGGAGATGGCATGCACGTTGGCCCTAGATATTCAGTCGTTGCCGACTCGATCTAGACCCCCGAATTCCAGTTCGACGGTCGATGGCCCGCACGATGGTGATGCGGCGTACGGGAGTCCCATGGGTCCGGAAGTCGCGGGAGTTCCTGCAACCATCGTGACCCCAAGAAGATTGCTTGCTGTCCTGCTTAGCATTACTCGACCCTCAAACGAACGACGCGTTATATCGCGCCGGCCGACCAACCCCACCTAGAAGATGTACAGCGAACGAACCTGTCCGGGCGAGGGGCTCTGTTGGACCCAGAACTACTATCCCGCCACACCAACCGAGCTTTTCGTAGCGAGGGTAACCGCCTCGACCAAGGACTCTGGCGACGATACTGTCTGCTCGAGGTCGTAGAAATCAACTCTCGCAACCGCACTCAGACCCTGAACTAGAAAGCTGTATGCCTCCAGATTGTTCGCGGAACACAAAATGACGCAGGGCTTGCCGAGCGCCACGGCCCATCCGATTTCAACATGCGTCCCGTCCGAGCGGAGGGGCTGATTCTCGTAAAACGGGAGACATGCCACATAGACATCGCAGCTACTTACGAAGTCGTAGTCGCGACGGACAACTACCTCGGCTCCCGGCACCACGCCGTCACCGTAATCCTCGGTGCGGTGGGCAGACAAAACCTCGTATCCAGCTTGATCCAGAACGACAATTAGGCTCTCGAGCGTTGCCTTCAACGCTGAGTCAAATCCCGCCGTCTCGGAACTGAAGGCGTACTGGATCGGCCCTCCCACCATTACCCGTCTCTGCATTGCATCCCCCGATTTGTTGTGTCTTTCGACCTGTCTGTGACAGGCTACCGCGAAGTGGGTCTCGCGCCAGTAACATGACTCGGGCAGCCAATATTGAGAGCCGACCCGAGCGTCGGCCTAGATCGGGGGATCTGGTGATCTGGTCGGTGGATGACCGCCATTCGTGCAACTCTCCAGGACGGACCTGCAGTCATGGCGCGCCTCCCTCCTGTCAGGAGGGGAGGAGTTGATGCGGCGCAACTCGCGGTCGAAATACCTATTCATTCGTGTTCAAGAAGCGTGCAATGCTGACTGCTTCTTTTGCGAGTTCGCGAAGTCCCAGGACTCATATCGCATGTCCGTCTCTGCAATGCATGATGTAGCGAGGCAAGCTGCTGATCTGGACATCGGCGTGATCAGGTTCACGGGTGGAGAACCACTTATGCACGCGCAAATCGTTCAGCTAGTCGCTGAGTGTGCATCATTCGGTCACGACGTATCGATAATCACCAACGGGACACAACTCAAACGATACGGAGCTGATCTCGTCCAAGCAGGCCTTAGTCAAGTCATCCTTAGCCTGGACAGTCCGGATCCAGAAACGCACAACGTGTATCGGCGAACCCCGCACTTGTTCGAGCGAGCTGTCAGCGGCATCGAAGGGCTCGCCGGGCTGGTTCAAGTTCGAGTCAATACTGTTGTAGGTCCTCACAACTACGGCGATATGCCAAGGATGCAGCGACTACTTGAAGGTCTGGGAGTCGATCAGTGGGAGCTCTCCCCGATCAAGCTTGCTAGAGCGTCGACGTATGCCGATCGGGCTGACGTCATTGAACGCTGTGGGCCAATTTACGACCGCGGTCGACAGGGCGCCCTGATCCCCATGGGCGAGCCCTTCTATGGCTCCACCGTGGAGGCCCAGGACCTCTACTTCAATGAGGGCATCGTGCCGCGCGCAGACCAACCGGTGTGCCGTGTCACCGACGACGTGAGATTTCTCGACCCCAAGAATCGCAAGCAGTACGCCTGCAGCCTGCTGCCGCACCGAGATCCTCGCGATGTTGGCTGGGGTGACGCATCGGGACCGACAGACGAAGCCATTCTTCTCGATACACCGACCTTCCGAGCTCACCAAGACTTCTATCGGGCGAATGGACCTTCGATCTGCGAGGGCTGCTCCACAACCGCGGCTGGCTACAGCAACGACATGAATACCAACGGGACCGTGGCTGCGTGGTCGTACTGACGAGCCGGGAGCGCGGCTGATGGGCTCGGTACATATTTGTTGCGTTGGCGAGTCGAGCGTTGCGGACCTCTTCGCTGCCGAGTCGATCATGCAGCACCTCAGTGGGGTCGAAGTCGACGTCAGGGACGCTGTTGTTCAAGGTTCGAATGGATCCGTCAGTGTGATGCTCAGATCTTGCCCACCCCCGCAGACCCCCGATGGAATTGCGGTACACGGCCGAGATCTACCGTCTGAACACTCATGCACCGCTGTCGCGCATTGCGTGCTACGCGAGCCACATGTCGTGTCCAGCGCCGGCTACGCCAAAGGCGTTCAGTCCGTCGGTAGCTTCCTGAGCGTGCGACGGCGAAAGAAGGGGTCCGGCACTATCGATCTTCGAAACCGGTGGCTGCGCCCATTCTCGATCGGTCAAATCGATGGACTCTTCAGTGAGGTTATGAGTGCTGAGCGTGTCATCACCTACCCGAGCAGCCCAGCAGTGACGGTGATGCTTTCAATCGGATTGGACGTCGTAGTCATGCCCGGGCCAGACTTCGGCTGGCCATTGGCGGACGGCGATCTGCGCATTGGTGTCGAAGACGTTGCTGGTGCCAGCCCCGCGGGAGCGCTCTGGGCTGGACATGGGGACCGAGCGGCTGTCCGCGCTGACAGTGGGGCCGGTCCGCGAGTGTCGAGACTCGTCCGGCAGGCCGTTTTTCTGGGAGCTGGGTCCGCACCGGGGGGCGCCTCGTCGTGAGATTCGCTCGGGAGTTTTCTAGACACCAGCATTGTGTTGCGATGAGTGAACGACGAGGCAGGCACGTCGAGGACGCGTATAGATGACCCATACGACCCAAACAATTAAGCCAAGAGTTCTATGCAACGCAGTCGACTTCGGCTTCGGCCCAGCCGGAAAGCTGTCAGCAATCCTGGCCGAACTGCCGGAGGTTGAGCCGGTCCTCCTGAGGTCACAGTCGTTCGGCGACATTGTTCCCACTTTCGCTCGGTCCAAGGGCGAGGACGCAACTTCACTGATCGAGTGCACCACTGACGTTGATGCCGCCCTAGTCGTTCTCGATCCAGCGCTGGCATCAGAGTTGGCTCGCCTCGGGATTAACGTTGTCTATGTAGACAGCCTGCCCCACATGTGGACCGAGCAGGACTTCATATGTGAGGACGTATTCGCGTACTGCGCCCAACGCGTTGAGGGTATTCATGAACTTCCTCGGCTCGCCGAAGTCGCGAATCTCCAGTGGGTCGATGCAATCTCAGTCGTAAACGGGCCGCGAGATCCCGTGCCTGGGAGCGCGCTCGTAAACGTTGGAGGCGTCTCGTCTCCCTACGGATCGTCTGAAACCTCGGCGTACACAGAACTTGTATTGCCGCCAGTCGTTGCCGCCTTACGCGAGAACGGATACGAAGTTCACGTGACGGGACGCGTGCCAAAGACGCTGTCTCGCCGCCTCGACGTTCCTGACACGACGGTTGTGAGTCATCGAGAGTTCCTCGACTTGCTCCGCAAAGCCGCAGTACTAGTGACCTCGCCTGGGATGACAGCGATGCTCGAAGCAGGAAGCATTGGAATCCCGACGACGCTCCTCCCACCTCAAAATTTGAGTCAAGTATTGAATGTCGAGCAGGTGACCCGCTTCGGCCGCGGGTCCGTGATGTCTTGGCCCCCGAACACGATCGATCGAAATCAACTTGAACTCTTTCGTCAACTCGGTGAGGGTCCCAGCGTTGAGTACATTCACTCCGCTATCGAGAGTCTCCGCGGCAACGCTTCGGCGGAAACACACCTCAGGAAGTCAGCAAGCACGGCCGCTGCTTCAGCAGATACGTGGCTCGCAGATTACACGTCTGCACTCGGCACCAGCGGAGCAACACAGATCGCCGCGCACGTTAGGCGAGCCATCTACGCGCCCTCGCAGCGGTCGTGAGGTTCGCACGATCTTCTCGACTCCCGCTTCGTGTCTGGACGTGTTGTAACTGATCGTCTTTCGATCAGGTGCACCAAGTTCTCAGTCGTGAAGTTATTAGACGATCTAGCAGAAGGCGACACTATGGCACATATCGATGTCTCTCGGCTCTCCTATGAACTACCGACCGGCGAGCTTCTTTTTGAGGACGTGTCCTTCCGCGTAGGAGACGGACAGGTCGCTGCACTGATCGGTATCAACGGGGTTGGAAAGAGCACGCTGCTTCGAATACTCGCTGGCCAGATTGCGCACCGCGACGGAGCCGTCACCACGGGGGGCACGCTTCGTTATTTGTCACAGGCCGTCGGGTTCGACGACCAATCGCGGACGGTCCGCGAGATGCTTCTCAACTTGACCGACAAAGATCTAGCTCAGGTCGGACACCGGATTGGTGATGCTCAGGCCGCGTTGGAGGGCGGAGATGACTCTGCAGGGATCGAGCTCGGTGCTGCCTTGGCGGACTGGGGTTCCATGGGTGGGTATGACCTCGAGGCGCAGTGGGACGCCGCGTGCCGAAGGGTACTTGGGTTAGGAATGGACCAAGTCGAGACGCGTAACTTGAGCGAGTTGTCCGGCGGCGAGCGCAAACGGTTGTTGCTGGAGGTCCTCTTGCACTCCGCAGCGGACATTCTCCTGCTCGACGAACCAGACAACTACCTAGACATACCCGGCAAGAGATGGCTTGAGGACGAACTACGAACGACTCAAAAAACTGTTCTCATCGTCAGCCACGATAGGTCCGTACTCAGCACGTCAGTAAGTCGGATAATCACTTTGGAGCCAGATGGCGCCTGGGTTCACGGCGAGTCGTACGCCAGCTATTCGGATGCTCGCGAGAGCCGTCAGCAATTAATGGGCGACGAAGTCAAGCGCTGGCACGAAGAGGAACGGCGGCTGTATCGACACTACAAGACCATGAAGCAGCGGGCTGCACAGAACGACAAGAACGCGCCAAAAGCGGATGCAGCAGAATCTCGGTGGAGAAGATGGGAGAGAAGCGGCCCTCCGCCGCCGCCTGCCCGAGCACAATCCCTCAAGGTTCGCCTCGTAGGCGCGGCCAGTGCCCAACGAGTCCTGCGGCTTGAGGACGTAGTGATACCCGGTCTCGTATCCAGCTTCAATGCTGAAGTTCTTTTCGGTGAGCGCTTGGGGTTGATAGGTGGCAATGGCGCGGGCAAGACACACCTTGCACGACTGTTAGCTGGTCAGGTGATCGAGCACCACGGGAGGGTCGTGTTCGGCAATAGGACCTCGGTGGGACTCTTCACTCAAATCAACGTCCGGCCCGACTTCGTCGGACGAAAAGTTGTTGAAATAGTTCTAGAACGCGTTGGCACCTTTGAGCAAGCCATGGGTGCTCTCTCTCGATATGGCCTTCAGAGCACTGCTCGTAGAGACTTCGATCAACTTTCGGGCGGCCAGCGCGCTCGTTTAGAGATCCTCTGCCTCGAACTGGAGCAGCGGAACGTACTGATACTCGACGAACCGACCGACAATCTTGACATCGAATCAGCTGAGGCCCTTGAGCACGCGCTTGACTCGTTTGAGGGCACGGTGGTGGCTGTCACCCACGACCGGACGTTCTTGTCGCGTTTCGACCGGTTCCTCCTCGTCGCGCCTGATACGCAGGTCTATGAGATCACCGACGCCGACGAAGCCCTTGCTGTTCTCGAATCTCGCCGGCGTTCTGCTGACCTGACCGGACTCAAGCTTCTGTCGGCCTGATCCGGCCGCGCAATTCGCGCGTGGTCAAGGTGCCCGATCAACGTAACCTCGACGGCCATTCACCCATCGAGAGTCGGATGAACGACCAACTCGAAGGTGTCCAGTACAACCTGCATCCGAGACTGCACGTCGGCAACGCTCCCGCCAGCAACGTGAACATATCCCGCGGAGTGATGCGAAGCTCGGCGTGTCGAAACTAGATCCCCACGCTGAACCCTGATGTTGGCCTCAACCACCCCGGGTAACCTTTTCAACTTCTCTGACGCTGTAATTTCAGTGATAACGCCCGACTCAGGCATCGGCAGCAGCAGGTCTCCGACCACGCGGTCGCCTGTGTATGAAAGATTCGGACGTCGGCCGAGGTAGACATCTAGCGTCGCGCCAAAGACGTCGAATCCATACGCCAAGCCGTGGTTGGCGGTAATCTCACATCCCGCGATGCGGAGGCCAACCTCGCCCACGACCGTCTCGTGGCCATCGAAAAAGTACTCCATATGGAGGTAGCCGTGATCGATCTGGAAAGCCCGAACGATGGCCTCGACCGTCTCCCGAATCGAACTAGGAGAGTGCTCAAGTAGACGGTCACTGATGTTCGCGTTCATCGCTCCGTCAAGCATCTCGAGAGGTCGAGAAGGCATGAAACTCGGCCAAACGTCCAGGACTCGCCCGTCTTGTATCAGGGCGCAGCATTCACCCTCTGTCCCGCCTTGATACGACTCGACCATCATCGGTCTGTCCGGAAGGTCCTGAGACTCTAACTCAGCTCGGTTGTTTAATAGGAACGTATCTATGCAAGCGAATGAATCGACAGGCTTTAATACGACTGGCCACCCGTTGACCCTGCCAAAATCGTCCACGTCACTCTTGCTTGACACACGAGCATATTCAGCCGTGCGAAGACCTACTTCGCGAAGGCGACGCTTCATGTCAGCCTTATTCCTTACCCACCGAACTTGAGTTGAGGTCAAGTGGGGTAGGCCAACTTCCCTCGCGAACTCCTGAGCCGCCTCCTGGTGTGGCTCTGAGGGATTGCAGAACCTCGTGGGGCGGTTTTCAGATCCCACTAACCACTTACGATACCGGTCAGCTTCGTGCTCAAGGGATTCTTTGTCGTTGACCCAGAAGCTAGGACGGTCTTCGGTCGCGGTCAAATAACTCTGAGGCAGATCGGCCCGACTGTCCTCGAATCGCAGCAAGTGCACGTCGATGTCGGACCGCGCAAGGATGTAGTTGGTGAATGTGCACGGTCGGTCATCCACCAGCAGTAACGATGGGCGGTCTTGAAAGTTCATTCAGACCGACTCAATGACTCGCCGAAAGCGGCTTACAGCAGCTGCCTGCTCTTCTCTAGGCAACTCTGGTGACAAAGGTAGACACAGCAATCGGTCAAGCCGGGCGCGGGTTGTCTGAAAATCGTCAGCACTCACATGCCCTGCTCCAGCGGCAAGGTTCCAGGGAAACCCGTCTGCGTATATCGAACGGCGGTCACGAACGACAGGATGGTCTGGCAAGAAGTACTTATTGAGCGTCCAACTCGGAATGTCCTCGGCGGTTAGCGCGCGGACGGCCTTGTCTCTCATCTCGGGATCCTCAAATTCGTAACGCACGCTGATCTTGACGTCGCCGGCTGCTCTCGGGATGAAACGGATCCCGTCACGAACTGGCTGCTCGCCGACTGCGAACGCGTAGTGCTGTTCGAGGCCCGTCAGCACGGCATCGAGATGCCTGAACTGTTGGAGTTGGATAGCAGCGATCGCCTCGCTGGTGACGAGATTCTCCCCGTAGTACGCATCTGCATCCCACTGTGGGTATGCGCCTGGAACCCGAGACGAACCGTGATCGTGGTACTTGCGCATTCGCGCCCAAGCTTCATCGTCCTGAGTGATGAGTAACCCACCCTCACCGGACGTCAGAACCTTGGCGTGATGAAAACTGAACACTCCCGCGTAACCTTTGGTGCCAACCGCTTCGCCCGTTGGAAACCGACCGCCCATCGCTTGGGCTGCGTCTTCGATCACCCATCGAACCCCGGACGGTAGCGGGGCAATGGTGCCCTCCATGTGGGCGACGATGACTCGCTCGGCCTCGTTAGGTAGCAGGGACGCATCCAACGACAGATTTTCGTCGACATCGACCAGCACTGGAATGAGGCCGCATGCCAACACTGCCCCCGCAACAGCGACGAAAGTGACGGCGGGTATGAACACTAGGTCTCCCACACGAGGGGACGTGGAGATGATTGCCAGCCTCAGGGCCTCGCTGCAATTGTGTAGACCGAGGCTGTTTCGCACCTCGAATCGGCGACTGACATGGCGCTCAAGACGAGTAGCAAAACTTTCAGTCTCGGTCTGGTATCGGAAGAGGATGCCTTGATCTATTGCGTCCTTCAGCTCGGTCATGTCCGCCCAGTCGAGATAGTTCGCCCCATACGGCAAGGCCCTCATCCCGAGTCGCTTCACGAGGCTCATGGACGCTCCCTGTAGATCTCGTCCTTCGCGAGCCATTCCTCCCCGCGGTAGTTGTGGAGTAAGAGCCCGTCAGAGGTTTCTTGATACGACGGGCGGTTCATGGGGATCTTGCCGATCTTGGTGGTGAGGACGTACTGAGGTACCGCGAAACCAGTGATGTGACCTAGTAGTCCATCCATGATCTCCCAGCCTTTATCTACTGAAGTCATAAAGTGAGAAACGCCAGTGACGTTATCGCAGTGATAGATGTAGTAAGGCCGAACTCGAATCTTCAAGAGGTCGGTCATCAATTTACGCATAGTTTCTACGTTGTCGTTGATGCCCTTTAGAAGAACCGTCTGGTTTCCTACTGGGACGCCGTGACGAAGGAGGCGATCGACAGCGGCCGCAGACTCTGGGGTGATTTCCCGAGGATGGTTGAAGTGAGTATTCACCCAAATCGGGTGGTACTTCTCAAGCATCTCGCAGAACTCATCCGTGATGCGTTGCGGCAGGAGAACAGGGAAACGGGTGCCGATTCGAATGATTTCTACAGACGGAATCGCGCGCAAGCCCGCGATTATCTGCTCAAGCTTTCCGTCCCTATATGACAGTGGATCGCCGCCCGTTAGTAGGACGTCGCGAATTTCTGGATGCTCCGCGATATAGGCGAAATCTGCATCAAATTCGCCTCCCTCGTTCTCGCGGAAATAGGTTCCCTCGGTGTCTGTTGTATGGAACTTTCTGGTGCAGTGGCGGCAGTACACCGGGCACGCCTCTGTAACTAGAAGGATGACCCGGTCGGGATACTTGTGGACAACGCGATTTGTCTTGCGATAGAACATATCGCCGACGGGGTCGATGTCTGCGTCAGTGAACTCCATAAATTCTTGAACTGCTGGCACTGCTTGCTGCCTGATGGGACACATCGGATCATCGGCGTTCATCAGTGACGCGTAGTACGGAGTAACGCTCCAGCGATACTTACCCGCCGACTGATCGATCGCGGCCCGTTCGTCGTCAGTGACGTTGATCCACTCGTCTAGTTCTGCTGTCGTGGTAACACGATTTCGCGTGTGCCAACGCCAGTCGTCCCACTGCTCCTTCGAGTACTCACGGTGGTCCTCCGTGATTTTCCGTCCGGTCGTGTCCGCGGTAGTCATGCGGCTACTCCCAAGTACTCCGGATCGAAAACCGCCCGCTCGTTCTCAGCTAACCTCTTGGTGCTCATTGTCCCCCCCGGGAGTTTGGAATCGGCGTCAGATGTCTAGAGTATGCACAAATGACACAGCCTGTCGCTCTCGCGTGTCAAACTGTTGCAGTCGGCCCCATCAACGGTCATGCTCCGTAAACTGACACGAACGCCGTACGGGGTGAGACCACAAAGTAGCCTCACTTCCATCGCTGCGTGCGGGCACCAAACGCTGAACTTCTCGGGGGAGAATGAGTATGTCAACCGCGTTGTGGCTTCCACGCCGCGTCTTGGAAGCCTTAATGCCCCCTGCCGAGCCACGGCTCGCGTTGATGAGTTTCGTGGCTCGGTTGCCGACATTTCTCGTGACACTTTCGCTGGTCTTGATTGTTCGCGAGCAAGGAGGCACGTTTACTTGGGCCGGTCTTCTAAGCGCAAACTATGCGCTCGGCGTGGTGATTTTTGGCCCTGTAGTAGCTACCAGCGTCTCGCGCCACGGCGGCAAGTGGCCCATGCGGCTCACCGGACTTGCGTTCCCGCTCGTTAGCATCGCATTGGTCTACAGCAGTTCACCGCGAAGTCTCTGGCAGGCGATTCTTGCCTTCGTGTTGGGTGCTGCGCTACCTCCGACCGTCGCAGTGATGCGGTCGCTGTGGGGACAGCTCGGGTTGGCAGACTCCAAGGTGCGCGCGGCCTACACCTGGGAAGCCACGGTCACAGAGTTGCTAGCCGTAACGTCGCCCGCCCTGCTAGCGGTGCTTATGCTCACAGGGTCCGCGGGTAACGCGTTGATACTTGCAGCGATCACCGGAGGATCAGCGGCCTGGTTGGTGGGAGGTTCGGATGTCTCCACGAGAGTAGTGGAGCCAGACTCCACCGGCCGACGACACTTGACTGCAACCTTCACGCCGCTTCTGTCGCCACCCTTTGTTTTACTCCTCGTAGCGATGCTCGTTTGCGCGGCCGCTTTGGGGATGACCGCCCTTGCCATACCGGCGTTCGTTGATACGCACGGGGATGCCGGAGTCTCCGGTGCTGTTTACGCGGCATGGGGTGTGGGAAGTGCCATCGGAGTCGTTCTACTCGGCTCGGCCGTTGTTAGCAGCCGCTCGCTTCCTTGGTTAGTACTGATCTACGCGGCGGGGACCGCGCTTCCCCTCGTCGCCTCCACGAATGTGGCACTTGCCGTTACGCTCGCCATCGGCGGGGCGCCCATCGCACTGGTGTCCGCCTGCGAGTTGACTCTGGTGAACGATCTCGTTCCCAAGGTCGACCTACCAGTGGCCTTCACCTGGGCTGGGACCATCTCGCTACTCGGCGAGGGCATTGGTTTCCAGGCTGGCGGCGCGCTTGCTGAGCATGTTGGCACGGATGGAGTTTTCATCGGCGCCTCCTGCATAGCTCTCGCCGCAATGATTCCGGCTATCGTCCTGGCAACGATTACCAATCGAGACTAATCATTAATTGCACAGTCGTGTGGGGCTTCAAGGATGGGGATTCTATGAGCGTGTTCGTGACTATCTGTGAGGATGATGAGACCGAAGCCGTGCAGGCGTTTCATGAGTCCGGCATGCGCGGTCCGGTCCCCGTTCGCACCACTGGTCGTCCCGATATTGAACAGTCAGTGGCAGCAGCAGAGGAACTATATGGCGCATCGCAAGCCCCTCTCCCTGTCGCGCGGGGATACCTCTTCGACGCGGATCTGCCCGCCGCGCTAACTGAGTTCGTCCGCCCGTTGGCCGACCACTGGTTAAGTGATGACGAGTTTCTGGACGAGAAACAGCGATGGGCGGGAACCGATGGAGCTCTGCTCCTAGTTGGCACGTACCCGAATCTCCAATCCGATCCATTTCGTACGTTGATCTTCGATACCTACGAGACCGAGCGCGACCTATCCATTCTTAGCGGCCGAGACGCGACTTCCCTCTGGTGGAACGTGGCGAAGCAGTTCGCTGTCGTACGCTCAGACGTCGACCGAGGTGGCCTGTTCACCTCAACGGACCGGCTCGACAGCAATGACGCGGTCGAGGTTTTCGATGAAGATCGCCTCGACGAAGAGGACATCCAGCAGCAGGTGCTCGACCATCGCTGGCGTTGGATCGCATTTCAAGGCCATGGCAAAGACGACAGCATAAACTTGTCTGACTTCACTGTGTGCGGGCTCAATGAGATCGCCCCCAGGTCGAATGACTTGCTCGGTCCGCGATGTGCCTACGGCCTCGGCTGTTACAAGCCGGACGACAAACTTATCCCCCTGCACAAGGTGCGCGCCACAGAGATCCTGCTGAGCGCGTGTAACAGCGGTCCTCTCGCCGACATGGCACTCTACGACCCGAAATTCCAACTGTTACTCAATGCACTTGACGGGCCCGGCCAGCGTGTCCTCTCAGCCGTTACAGTTCACGACTCCGATCGCCCAGAGAACTTGGCATGGAGGAGCGCCATAGAAAGTGGGCGCGACACCCTACGCGCCCTGAACACTAGCCTCAGCCGGTCACACCCATATCCTGCGTTCGTACGTTTCGGCCTTCCAGCGCGCGACCTGAGCGAGTCCTTGCGTGTAGCGGGTCGACCGATCGACCCGCTTATTCGGATCGCCGCGAATACGCTCGAAGGATACTTGTCAGGTTCGCTTCTGTCCCCGAACCACTCGCTCCGTACCCGTCTCACAAAACTGGACCGGAAGATTGACAACTGGATGGCGAGGTCCGCACGTGAAACGGACAGCACAGCAACACTTGCCTCGACCGAATTGCGCGGGGATCTCCAATCGCTCGATGAGACCATTGCGAAGAGGATTCTGCGTGATCCCGAAGACGAGCTCATGAACTACCCGGCTTATTTCGGCGATCGTAGTGAACTCTCCCCAGATCCCGAGGACGTGGTGTGCCACTGCGGGCGAGACGCCCAACGCTTTCGAAAGATTGGGCTGATACCTCGCGTACTTGATACCGAAGCGCTCGTATGTCTGCGTTGCGGCGATGTCACGTTCGGCCTCTCGACTTCGCCGCGAATTCTTGCCTTTGCCGAAGATCATGTAAGCGCCGGTAAGGAACTTGATGTGGAGGTGCGCATTTCCGGCGGACGGGACGGTGCGGCGCGAGTCGGTCTATTCGTGCCTCCATATCTTCGAGAGCACGCCAGCTGCACGCCCCAACTTGAGAGAACGAAACTTCGATCCGGCGAAGAGAGCGTAGTAAACTTCAGGCTGAGCATTGGCACCGATACGCCTCCTCAGGCCTACTATTTCACTGTGTTTGCAGTGCAGGACATGGCGATCTCAACAGCACGCAGACATTTTGGGGTCTTTCCTAGTTTCACTATCCGGTGACCCGCCAGACCGGTAGAAAGCGCACGAGAGAAGAAGAGTTAACGCCTAGACGCGAGTCGATTCAGTTAAATCTCGACTCTGGGGGAAGTCGTGGGATGTGCATCGGACTCGGAGCTTCGCGGTAGTTCCCACTAGCGACTTGTTGTAGACGGTCAGTTTGGCGTTGCTCGGCGAGAACTTGAGCCATGAGATCTTGAGCCGCAGTTCGGTGCCGGTTCGATTCTCCGCTGTCATCGGCAGCGGCGAGCAGGGGACTACTACTCCGCGAAGGGTCACATTCTCTTCGGATAGTTCAGCCATCCGGTCCGCTGAGACTCCATTTAGCTGATTCTTGCCTAGTCGCTCGACCGACGCCGCGAGAGCCCGCAGCCGAGCCGTAATCGAGAGATTCGGCCGGCTTGCCCTCGCATTCCCTCACTGAGTCGCTCCATACCCACAGGCGGCGCGTGACGGGGTCTCTGTTCCCCGATAGCCGGCCTGCATTGAGACCAACTTCGACGCCGTACCGCGTTAGACCGAGCATCTTTGCGGCCTCGCAGGCGGCTTCGGCCAGCTCGCGGTGTGAGGCGTCCGTAACACCTCTTGCGGCCTACGGTCGTCGCAAATACGAGCCGCAGCTGATCGAGCGGGGGACGCACTGCCCGGCAAAGTGAATCCGAGATTTCTTTGGTTTTTACTTGCCGAATCAAGAGACAGGGTGTCAACTGTTCTCAGCTTGCTCGGTGATGCAGCCCGCCGAGTGTCGAGACGTTGTCTGTGACTCTGTCATCAGTCGTCTGAATCTGCGGAGTCCCCATATGAGTGCTCGTCGTAGCCATGTCGTTTCTAGTCCTAAGAGTCGACTTGGACGTCTTTCGTATCGATCCGTTATTCGGCGCGCGGTGTCTGCTAGCGCAGTACTGACTGTCGTGGCCGCAGCTCTGGTCGCGGTGCAGATCCCGGCGTCTGCTGCACCCAACCCGACTCCGGCGGCCGGTCAGCGTGCCAACGCGACCACGCTGGACTACGCGGTGTCGGGAACCGCGGGCCTATCGGTTGACGTCGGAACAGGCAATGCGCTCTATACCGACCAGCTGATCACGCTGCCGGGAGTGACGTCAGACGTGCCGATCACGCTGTCGTACAACTCCAGCGTTTGGGGTACGTCGACGCCGTCAGCGGTGACAGGCACGAACGGGTCCGGTTGGGCGATTACCGGCTTCGACACCCGCCTGGTACAGAACGCCGACAACAGTGTCACGTTCTACGGCCCGAGCGGCGTGACGGGCGTGTTCGCCCAGAACGGCACCGCCTACACGGCGCCGGCTGAGTACCAGGCTGATCTGGTCAAGACCGGCACCACCGGGTGGACGCTGACCGGCCATGGGTCGCAGACGAAGCTGACCTTTAATGCCGCAGGGCGCCTGACAAAGGCGCAGGACCGCAACGGCAACACCACGACGTTCAACTACGCCAGCGGCCTGCCGTCCAGCATCGTGTCCTCTCGGGGCGGGACGTCAACGGCGACGTTGACGATCACCACAACCGGTGGCCGGATTACGACGTTGACGCAGACGTCCGGTTCGCTGACCCGCACGGTGGGCCTGTTCTACACCAGCGCCGACAAGCTCGAGTCGATTATCGACGCTGAAGGTGGCGAGACGATCTTCTACAACCCGGCCGCAGATGACGGCAAGGTCGTGCGCATCACCAATCCGGATGGCGCCATCTCGATCTTGGGATTCACCGGAACGAAGGTCAGCTCTGTCGCGCAGTCCAACGCTGCAGGGGCCGGCACGTCTACGACCCGTCTGACCTACCCCACCGCGTCGCAGACGCTCGTCGCAGATCCGACCACGAACCAGTCGTCGTCCGTTGCGTCGGTTCCGCACACCACCTACAACTTGACTGCGACCGGCTCGAGGGTCGCGTCGGCCATCGACGCCAACGGGCATACTCGGTCGGCGACGTATACCTCGCTCGGGCAGGTGCAGACGTCCACTGCGGCGGCCGGTGGCACGACGACCAATACGTACGGGTCCAACAGCGGTGAGTCGCTGACATCGTCCGCGTCCGCGGGCGGAGCGACTGGCACGGCGACCTACGGCAACACCGGCGCGAACGCCTACCTGCCGTCGTCATCGACCAGCGACTCAGGAAACGTTCTCAGCTACACGTACAACGGCGCCGGGAATCAGCTGACGTCCGCGCAGGGAACTGGCCCGCAGGCCACGGTCACCTACAACAGCGACGGCACGCCCGCGACATCGTCATCGCCCGGGGCGTCGGCTGGGGTGCAGACGACCTATTCGTACAACGCGACGACTAAGAGTCCGTCCGGCCTCACGCCGGTCACCGGCTCTAGCCTCGGGGCCCGCGCATACACCTGGGACGGATTCGGTCGCTTGGCGACGGCCACGGACGGACGTGGGAACACGATCACCTACACCTACGACAAGCTCGACCGGATCACGAAGGTCGACTACTCCGATGCCGGCACGACCGACGTCACGTTCACCTACGACGACAACGGTCAGATCCTGACCCGTACCGACGCCTCAGGCACCAGCACCTACACCTACGACGACCTCGGTCACACTCTGACGACGGTCAACACTGCCGGCGGTGGCACGAACACCTACACCTACGATAAGGCCGGCAACATCGCGTCCCAGACCGACGCCCACGGCACCACCAACTACCACTACGACGACGCCCTGCAGCTGGACTACATGATTTACCCCCAAGGCGGCGCCCAGTCGCAGATGTCGTTTGCCTACGACAATGACGGCCGGCGCACCGACACGTGGCTGAAGTCCAACGCAACCAATACCACCTGGTCGGCGCACACCCGCACCACGTACGACGCCTCAGGTCGGGTCGCCAGCGTCAAGTCCGACAGGGGGCCGGCCACAAGCCCGAACGCCGTCATCGACCTGACCTACTGCTACGCCTCAGGCACCACGCCCGCCGGCGGCTGCACCAGTTCGCCGTCGACGGACCGCGCGAATATCCAGTGGATCAAGAACGCGGTCAACGGACAAGCCACCGCGTTTACCTACAACACCGACAACCGGCTCACCAGCTCGGTCGTTACCGGTGGCTCCAACCCGCGCACGTACTCCTACACATACGACGCTGCAGGCAATCGGCTCACGTCCGCTGTGACGGGCACAAGCCCTTCGTCTCAGACGCTGACGTACAACAACGCCAACCAGATCTCGACCAGCGGTTACACGTACGACGGCGCCGGCAACCTCGTTGCCAAGCCCGGCAGCATCACTTCCACCTTCAACACGGCTGGGCAGATGAAGACCCGCACTGCCACCTCTGGCGGGACCGGGAACACCACCTACACCTACGCCGGCACCGACCAGAACGAGCTCACGAAGGCCACCACCGCCGGCGGCGACACCTACGAGTTCACCTACGGCATCGCCGATCAGAACGGTCTCCCAGGTATCCAGAAGGTCACCAGGGCGTCCGGCGGCACCACCGCCAGCGCCTACGTGACCCACGACAACACAGGCCTTCCCGTCATGCTGCAGACCAGCACCGGCCAGTCCGCCATGTATGTCTACGACGGCCAGAACAACCCTGTCAGCCTCACCACCGAAACCTCTGGCACGAGCTACCTGTACGAGTTCGACCCGTACGGCGGCGCCAACACTACCCAGAATTCCGGCGGCACCGGCTACCCCCAGAACCCCTACGTCTACGGCGGCGGCCTGCAAGATCGCTCCACCGGGCTCATCAAGTTCGGCCAGCGCTGGTACGACCCCAGCACGGGGGCCTGGGTCCAGCAAGACGCTCTTAACGCGCCATTGGACCCCGGCAATGCGAACCGCTATTCCTACGCCGGCGGGAACCCGATCAACTTCGCGGACCCGGCCGGGCTGGATGCCGATCCACTCTGCAACGTCAAGGGTTCAACGGGCTACTACGTGCCCAATTGCGGATACCAATCGACAGGTTCGGGGCTCTCTGCCGGAGAACGGCGGACGCTGAATTGTCTTGGCCTGGGCTTTGATGTTGTCGCAGGTGGGGTAGCGATAAAGGGGATCGTCAAAAAGTCCGCGACGAAACTCAGCATCGGCTTTTTCGGTCTTACCTTTCTCAAGGGCCTTCCAGGTCCTATCAGTGAAGCGAAGGCGTGCTTTTAGATGACGGTGAAGACCCCCCATCCATCCAGCGCCACCTTGCGGCCTCACCTGGCAGCAGACGGCGAATGGTGCCGATCGGCGAACCAACAATGAAATGGACCAGAAGCCGGTCCGAAAAGACGGGAACCGGTGCAGCGCCTGATCTCAGGTGGGCAGTTGCCTTTCTGGTAATCGCCGTGGTGTACGGCGCTCTTCACCACAACTACTTTGAAGGCCCTTGGATTCTGCTGTGGCTGGCGGCAATTGCTGCGGGCGGGTGGGAAGTTTTTAGAGCTTTGCGGGCCCGCAGGCGTGCAAACCGCCACGATCAGTGAGGACTATCAACGGAAACTAGGGCGGCGTCCTCGATGTGTAGCCGAAGCATGCCGGCTGAAGGGCCATTAGCCTGCGGCGCGAGCGAGCTCGGGACCTTGAGGCGGAGTACATGCCCCAAGGTCTCGAGGGTGCCGAAACTCCTCAACTTTAGTAGGGCAGATTGCCCGGCTCGGTTGCATTACGTAGACGTTGCCGATCTTGTCGACGAGCGTCCTCGTCGTACGAGCCGAGGATCGACTGAGACCCGAACACCACGATGTCCGGGTCGTCAGCGATCTTGGAAGCGGCGCGCAGCAGATGAGCCAACTGCTGCCGGTCCATCAGATGTTCTCGTGTTCGCGGTTCCAGTAGATGGTGAAGTTCCGCAGAACCGCGAGCCGTGTGGCGTCGTCCAGGACACCCGCGAATGGGGTGTTCTGTCGCAATTCGGACGCACGTTCACTGGGGCTGGTGAGGGTCTCGACGATCTGGTCGAGGCCAGAGTCGAGAACCTCGGCCCAGAGGCCCAGGTAGGTGGCGGTCATCCCGTCAGGTGCGTGCTTGTGGCCCCACCGTTCGATGTTGCTGCGCGCCTTGCCGACGACGCGCTCGGGGTCGCAGACAAGTTCGCCAAGGACGGCGCGGTGCAGCCAGAGGGACTTTTCGCGTTCACGGGTCCTAGGGGTGCCGTGGAGGATGCGGTCGATCTCGTCACTGGGGATACGGCGGTGCGATCCGACGTGGGTATAGGAGATGTCTCCTCGGTCGCACATGTTGACGACGTGCTGGCGGGAGACGCCGAGCCTGGTGGCAGCGTCTCCGGTCTTCAGCAGCGTCGTGGTCATGACCCCAGGATCGCAATAAACCCCAAAAACACCAAACCTCTTGACCGGGGGCCCGCGACCTGGCCACAAGGGACGGCGGCGGGATGCGTTTGCCGTCGGCGCAATCTGCGCGACCGGCGGTACCGATCGCGCAGATTGCGCTCAATTCAGAACGCCTTGGTGGACGGTGGGATGGGGCGGGCCGGGGGCGGCTGCTGGCCGTGGGTGCTGGGCTTGCCGCGGATCGGGGTGACGACCGGACGGGGCTTGGCGTTGGGCAGGTTCGTTCACCGCCTCGCCAAGTCGATTATCACGGCTGCGGCTTCGACTAGGAGGGCCAAGATGCTGGCGAAGTAGGCGCGGTGCATCCGGTCGAGGACGCGCTTGTTGGTGGCGTGAGATTCGACCAAGCCGTCGGCGGTGGCACGCATCAGTTCGCTGATGGGGGTCCCGGCGTCGATGCGCTGGTCCATCTTCTTGGGGTCGAGTCCAAGGGTGAGGGTTTGCAGGCCATCGCTTCGCTCCTCGATGCTGTGCGCGAACCTTCGTCGCCAAGTTCGTCGATCATGATCTGGAGCAGGTCCGTACGGAGTCGCGTCAGTGAATGAGACACTCTGTCAAATATCGTGACTGCGCGAAAAGGATCTGCGATCATCCTTACTCTCGGCCGTCAAGTGACGGAAGAAACTCAAAGATGAGGAGTCTTGTCATGACACGACGTTTACGTCGGGTAGCGATGGTGGGCGTCGCTCTTGCCGGCATGCTGATTACAGGTGCCTTTGTTGCTCCGGCAGCTCAAGCCGTGGTTGTTGGAATCTGCACTATCAAGGCCAACAACCCCCATGCGTCAACGCACGTGAACGGCACAATCAATGGAACTGCCACCATTACGTGCTCCCAAACTATGCAAGAGATTTACCTTCGGGTAAAGCTCGAGAAAAGTAACGGCACGACAAAACTCGGGACGACAACTGACGAGTATGGGGTCTCAAATGCACAGGGGAACGCGTTTGTTCAGTGCAACCAGCCCGGTACATACCGCGTGATCGCTGAATACGTGCTCGTGGCGCCTCCGGGATACAGTCCCAAGCGGGCCGCGAGCAACATTGCGGGTTCGTACAAGTCGGTTGCCTGCGGCGCAGCGTCAAGAAGCTCCGGCACCGTAGCTGATCAGGTCGATTCGTTTGAGAAGACTTTCAAGGTTGAACTGGAGCCTGCGAAGTAACGACTGGCATTCGCGGTCTAGCCAGTCGACGTGAATCTTTCCACTCGCGTGGTAAATCCGTCGTCAGGTCGGGTGCCGGCGACTCTCGTATAGCCAACCAGCTCGGCTGTAGACGAGTTGCCGGCACCTTCCCAACAAGCCAGCACTTCGAAAGTCGTAGGCTCTTGCGCTTCTGCCCACTCGATGACTTCGCGGACATCATGTGCGTCTTCGATCTGCCATTCGTCCGAAAACCAGGAACCACTAGGACTTAGTGGCTGGTTCCACAAGACCACCCGAAATGAAGGATCCTGGATCAAGGAAGAGATTTCGCCCGGCAGTACCAGTTCAGCACGCACCATATCTCCATTTCGTTGAGCATCGTTCACACGCTTCTTCGACCTGCTGGCGAGGAAGCCTCTTAGTCAGTCTAAGCGGCTCGGCGGCGCTGAGCGAGGTCTCGGTACCTCCCGTGGGCGCGAGCACTCAAGGTGTGTGCATCGGTCCTCGTCGACGCGTTAAAGGGCCAGTTGCTTGAGTATTGTCGCGGCGTACTTGGTAAACGTCTTTGTCTTTCGGACGATCCTGCCGGACCACGGGACTTGGCCAGGACTTTGGGTGGGTGGCCACCACAACGCCGCATTCGTAGGGGCAGTCGACGTGGACAAAAGTGAATGGTGTGCCTCTCGAGCGTGCCGTTCTCTCGTCAAGCCGGCGGCACTCAATGAGGACCCTCTCCATACCGATGTCACGAGCGGCTACCCGTGACCAGGATTGTCCTCGGCAACCTCGGGTTCCAGCAGCAGCGCAGCTTTGGTGTCGAGTGCTTGAGCGATATGGATGAGCGACGCAACAGACACCGACTGCTTGGCCGTCTCGATCCGACTTATGGTCACAGAGTGAAGGCCTACCGCCTCCGTAAGCTCGACCTGCGTTAGTCCCACGCGCTCTCGCACACGCGCAATACGAAGGCCCAAAGCCGCGAGATCCGCGTCAACCGACGCCTGGCCGGCGCTCTTGGACTTCGATATTTGAGCCTCATTTTCCGCTAGAACCACTGAACAAGCGTATGCGGCTGAGCAGACGGAAAATCGCATATTTCCGCAGGTCAGAGAGTGTTCGGGTTACCTCCGACTGTCGGAAGTAACCCGAACTACTCCTGACGTCAAGTGCGTGGAGCCAAGGGGCGAATCCAGTCAGGAACTCGTTGACACAGATATAGACGAATTCCTAGCGGAGTGGAGGTTGGGGATCGAGTGGCGTTTGCCCGGCCGAAACGACCATTCCCATTGCTAGGAATGCACCCTGCAGCAACGTCTTGATCGCGCGAAAGTAGCTGCTACTTCGTCTGCGTGCCCTCGGCCCGCCGAAACAGAGAGTTTGAGCGCGCTCAGTCTCGAACTTGAAATGTGGTTCGCTGACCAAGTGCGACAGCCAAACTGGCGGCCACCACTGCGAACAGACAAGTAAGCGCTGTAACGAGAAGAACGCTTGACCAAGGAAACGGGGTCTCGAGGTTGAGAAAGTTGCGACAACAAAGTAGTCCGACCGGGAACGCGGCGGCCATCACAGTTACAAAGGGCACCAGCAACCCCAATCCGTCGAGCATCGCCACCGTCCTTCGTTTGACCCCGATCGAAACGATCTGTTCTCGGTCAGACCGATCCCCCAGCTGACGATCGACGAAGCCGATCATGAAGGCCACGCATAGACCCAGCAAGGCGGCCACTACTCCGGCAACGATCCAGTAAGTCAACGGATTTGGATGCAGTTGCAGGTTCAGACGTGTCACCACCTGCCCGGCAGGTGCGTCGGCAGCAACGAGATCTCGGACCGTCGAATCGAAAACAACCAGGTCCTCACGCCCCAGCGCAACAAGTTGGTCGGACTCTATTAGCGGGTCGCTCAGGGGGTGCCAATCGATTCGCCCGACCTGGATCGGATAAGCCCCTTCGAAAGTCCTCGTTAGACGTTCCGAAAAACTCCCGCCGACGACGGGGCCCGCGCATGTGAAGCCGGCGTCGAGGCGACGCATGTCAGCACAGGTCGCCACCAGCGTGACTGTCTCAGGCTTTGGTTCTGAGGCAGTCGGTCCATCCAAGCCCGCAATCCGGGCGGCGAGGACGCTAACTTGTCGACCGTCCGGGTTGCCAAGCAGACGTGCTTCGTCCGAAGAAGAGGCCGTATCTATCTCCGCGAACGTGAACGCGTCTGGCGCAGTTCGCGGAAGTTCCTCATGAAGCGCCACCGCGCTCCACCCAACAACTGCCAACACTGCCGTCGCTATGACAGACAATCCAAGCAACGGTCGGGAGACTCTTCGTGGGTAGCGAGCCATGGCGCTACCCACGACCTGCACAGTCGCGCTTTCCGACTCAGCGAACCGCCCGCCCCAGTTACGGACCAGGAAAAGACAGGCTAGTGGAGTGCCGACTACCGCAAGGAGGACAGCCGGGTAAAGCGTGTACAAGTCTGCGACGATGTCGAAGGTTGACCAGAAGTAGAACGCAGCGCTCGCCAGAAGGGGTATGAGGTACCAACGACGAAGTGGGCGCTCTGCCAGGGCATTTCCGGCGTCCCGTTCACCTCGGCGAGTCCTCAGACCTACGGTGAGACAGCTACCCAGAACTGCGATCAGACAGCTAGTGGTGCCGATCTGCCAGAGGGGCAGTTCCAGGTCTCCAGGGGCAAGGAGTCGATCGGTCCCTGGAAGGGATGTCAGGCTACGAGACGTGAATTCGTACAGCAGGCAGGCTCCAAGTAATCCTGGCACCGCCACTAGGACGCCCTCAAGGACTGCAAACCTTCTCAACGACCTGTGGCTCACTCCGAGTTTGCCCAGCAACTCGAACCTGGAATGACGCAACCGGCTGTTCGCTCCGAGCCCTGTCACCAAGATCGACATTCCGGGAACGACAAGAAATATCAGCACCCCCGCCAGTAAGGGCACTTCAGGCACGGTCTCTGGTTTCGACAGTGTCGACAATCGGTCAAGGCGTAGGAAGTCGGCATCGCTTGACGTTGCGGCGTTGCCGACCGCGGTGGACTGCACGCTCTGGCGTGCGCGTTCTGCGGGTTCGCCCTCGGGAAGGCGGCGGTAGGCAAGCAGCTCGTTGCTGTCTGCGACTCCGTCCCAATCGAGCACCGCTCGTTGGGGAAATCTACTCCTGAGTTCGGGGCGTTCGGCGATCAAGCGGTCGAGTGCTGGGGAGACGAGACTGCCGCCAGGCTCGACAGTGCTCGACACACCCGGCCCCGTCCTATACCCGCCGTTCGCGTTGATAGGAGCGAACCACATCGTTTCGATCGCTGCTCCCTCCCAGGAATCACCTCTGAAAAGTGCGACGACATCAGACTCGCGTTCGCGGTCGGAGATCGCACTGATTCGGGCGTCACCGCGTTCTTGGGTTGCCGCTACGAGATGCAATACGCCTAGGGCAGTCAAGATCAGGATCCCGGACAAAAGCGACGAGACGGATACAGCGACGAGACGCCAACGATGTTCCGCGGAGCGATTGAAGGCGATACCTGCCAATAGACGCAGCTTCACGATGCCAGTTTCCTGTCGACCAGTTTCGCGTCGTCGACTGCGACGGTCCGGTCTAGCATGTTCGCGACGCGCGAGTCGTGGGTTGCCAAGAGCAGGGCGCATCCCTGAGCAGCCACTTCGTCGAGGAGTAATTTCATGACGCTGTCCGTGTTTGCGTTGTCAAGCATGCCCGTGGGTTCGTCAGCGAGTATCAGTCTCGGAGACGCAACCGTTGCTCGCGCGATGCCGACCCGTTGCCGTTCGCCACCCGACAGATTTCCAACCTGGGCACGGTGGAGCCCCCCGAGTCCTAACCGTTCAATTTGCGACTCAGCCTTCTTGCGTGCCTCAGCTTTCGCGGTCCCACCGAACCGCAAGGGCAACGCCACGTTGTCCACAACCGACAGCTCTGGCAACAGGTCACTGAACTGAAAGATCATTCCGATCGACCGAAGTCGGAGCGCGCTCCGCGCCGCTGGCTTCAGTGCGGTGAACTCGACGTCCCCCACATATACAGTCCCTTCGGTAGGCATAAGGATCCCAGCCGCGCAATTGACCAGTGTCGTCTTGCCAGCACCAGAGGCCCCCACGAGAGCGACGCTCTCTCCCTGCGAGAGCGACAAGTTCACCTTGGTGAACAGTGTGCGACTCGGGACGTCGAGCCGCACACCGTTCATCTGTAGAACGCTAGTCATCTGCTAGATCCGAGAAGTTCCTCGGATCAGTGCCCGTAGACCCAGTCGCCCGTAGCGTCGGGGCCGACCGCGTACTCGACTGCCCGGTGGCGCTGAACCTTAGACGCCGACTGAGCGTGAGTACCGCAGACGCCACCGTTTCCATCGGGATCGTACGCGTGGTAGGTAGCACCGCTGGTGCTGTCGAAATCATTGTGCACCTGATTGCCGTCCGACTCCTTGTCACATGCCTCGGAGTTGTAGCCACTGGAGAACGTTCTCGAGTAGTCACTCCCTTGATATGCCGTTGAGGCGTACGCGGGTGTAGACGCGAGTCCGAGGAACAAGGCCGCACCCAGAACAAATCTCATCTTGACCATCTCAGCAGTTCCAATCTTTGAGCGAATTCGCCGAGCGAAGAGCGGGCCCTTGCCCGCTTGCATAGTTCTCACACAGGACGCGCAACGATCACGGGCTCAGACTGGATAGTTTTCAAGTCGTCTCCTTGAGTGATTTCGTATCTTTCAACGAGACAAATAGACGGCGGTGGAGGCTTGGTTCAGATTGGATCGTCTGAACCGCGTCGCGGATTGCAACGGGAGGCGATGTGACACAGACTCAACGTCATATAGGTGCCGGACTGATCGCAGCCAGCACGTCACTCTTGATATTTCTTGTGCTCGGCGGCGGTGCACCGGGGAAGGCTCCTGTGGGTATAGCCGACCCAGGAATGTTCGTAGGTTGGGCGCTGCCCTACACAAAGTTGCTGACCGATCTTGCTGCAGTCCTAGTGGTCGGATTCCTGCTCGCTGCCACGGTTCTTCTGCCATCGACTGGGCCAGAAGTTCAAGGGCTTTCAGTGCAGGCTGTCCGCCTTGCGTCTAGGTGGGCAACCATCTGGGCCGGGGCTAGTGTTGCCTACTTTTTCCTGAAGGTCGCCGGAGACATCTTCGGGAAGCCTCTTTCGGCGCTGTCGCCGGCTGACGTCAGCGGGTTCCTCGGGTTCGCCGAGGGTCGCGCCATTGTCCTGCAGGCATTGGGCGCGGCAGTGGTCGCCGTGGCCACACGACTCGCGCTCGGCGTGCGCTCGCTGGCCGCGATCCTCGGCATCGCGCTCGCGACGCTCGGGCCCATCGCTCTCACGGGCCACTCCGCGTCGTCGGGCTCGCACGACCTCGCCACGACCAGCCTGTTCCTGCACATCGTGGGCGCGACGGTGTGGGTCGGCGGTCTCGCCGCGCTGGGCTGGGTCGGCATCCGTGGCAGCAAGCGGCTGGAGCCCGCCCTCGCGCGGTACTCGTCCCTCGCGCTGTGGGCGTTCGTGGTCGTCGCGGCCTCCGGCGTCGTCAACGCATCGGTGCGGCTGCGGTCGTTCGCTGACCTCTTCGGCAGCGCGTACGGGCTGCTGGTGGTCGCGAAGGTCGTGGCGATCGTGGTCCTCGGCGTGTTCGGCTACCGCCAGCGCCGGCGGATCATCATCGCGGGCGGCAGCTTCCTGAGGCTCGCCACGTCCGAGCTGTTCGTCATGGCCGCCGCGGTCGGGCTGGCCGTCGCGCTGTCACGCACCCCGACCCCCGTCGGCGACGAGGTGCTCCAGACCCCCGTCGAGGAGCTGCTCGGCGGACCGCTGCCCGCCGCCCCCACGGTCCTGCGGATCCTCTGGGGCTGGTCCGGCAACGGCGTCGGCCTGGCGATCGTCGCGCTGGGCACCGCGGTCTACCTGCGCGGCGTGTGGGCGATGCACCGCCGCGGCGACGCCTGGCCCGTCGGCCGGACGATCTCCTGGCTGGTCGGCATGGTCGTCATCGCGTGGGCGACGTTCGGCGGCCTGGGGGAGTACTCCCACGTGCTGTTCAGCGCCCACATGGCCTCGCACATGATGCTGTCGATGGTCGCGCCGATCTTCCTGGTGCTCGGCGCACCCATGACGCTGGCCCTGCGGACGCTGCCCGGCCCGCGACAGCCGGGGGAGGTGTCGCCGCGCTCGATGCTGCTGTCGTTCCTGCAGTCGCGGTTCTCCCGCGTCGTGACGCATCCGGTCTTCGGGCCGGTCCTGTTCGTCGGCAGCCTGTACGGGCTGTACTTCACCGGCATCTTCGAGACCCTGATGGGCAACCACTGGGGTCACGCGATCATGGAGATCCACTTCCTGACCGTCGGCCTGCTGTTCTACTACGTCCTGATCGGCATCGACCCGTCGCCGCGGGCGCTCGCGCCGATCGCACGGTTCGGCGTCCTGCTCGTGACGGTGCCGTTCCACGCCTTCTTCGCGATCGCCGTCATGGCGTCCGACACGGTCTTCGCGCTCGACTACTGGAAGTCGCTCGACCGTCCCTACCGGACCGACCTGCTGGCCGACCAGTACCTGGGCGGCGGCATGGCGTGGGCGATGGGCGAGATCCCGCTGGTGCTCGTCATGATCGCGATCCTGTTCCAGTGGTTCCGCTCCGACGCCCGCGAGGCCAAGCGCTTCGACCGGTCCGAGGACCGCAACGACGACGCGGCACTCGAGGCGTACAACGCGCGACTGCGCGATCTCGCCGCACACGGAAAACGGCGAGACCCCGATCAGTAGGGGTCTCGCCGTCGGCCGTGCGGTCGGTCAGAAGATGATCTGGCCGCCGGAGGTCGCAGCGGTGAAGCGCTCCTGGGCGTCGGCCCAGTTGACGATGTTCCACCACGCCTTGACGTAGTCGCCCTTGACGTTGAGGTAGTCGAGGTAGAACGCGTGCTCCCACATGTCGAGCTGCGTGATCGGGATCAGCGTCGCGGGGATGTTGTTCTGCTGGTCGAACAGCTGCACGACGACGAGCTTCTGGCCCAGGGTGTCCCAGGTCAGGATCGCCCAGCCGGAGCCCTGCAGGCCCAGTGCGGTCGCCTCGAACTGCGCCCGGAAGGCGTCGAAGGAGCCGAAGTCCTGGTCGATCGCGGCAGCGAGCTCACCGGTGGGCTTGTCGCCGCCCTCGGGGGACAGGTTCTTCCAGAAGATCGAGTGGTTGATGTGACCACCGAGGTGGAACGCGAGGTTCTTCTCCAGCAGGTTGATGTTGCCGAAGGCGCTCTTGTCGCGGGCCTCCTCGAGCTGCTCGAGGGCCTGGTTGATGCCGGCCACGTAGGCGGCATGGTGCTTGGAGTGGTGCAGCTCCATGATCTTGCCGGAGATGTGCGGGTCCAGTGCGCCGTAGTCGTACGGCAGATCCGGAAGTGTGTAGACAGCCACGATCCTCCTCGGGAATGGGGCACGTCGTGCCCTGAATGTTCTGTTGTCTGGTTGCAACCCACAGTCTGTCAGTCCTGTTCCCACACGCAACGGCGGTGCCCAACCCGTGGTCACCGGTGCCGTGTCCGGCACCGGCCGGCCCCGACCGATGTCCTAGTCTGTCTGTGGACATTCCGGGGACGAATCCCCCTGGTGAGCAGCGGCGAGGAGGACGATCGAGTGGACGAACGCATCGTCACCGTGCCGAATGCGCTGAGCTTCGTCCGTCTCCTGCTCGTCCCGGTCTTCCTGTGGCTCGTCCTGGGCCCGGAGAAGGACGGCCTCGCGCTGCTCGTGCTGATGATCTCGGGCGTCACGGACTATCTCGACGGCAAGCTGGCCCGCCAGCTCAACCAGGCCTCGAAGATCGGCGCGATCCTCGACCCGGTGGCCGACCGCTTCTACATCCTGGCCGTCGTGATCGGCCTCGGGTTCCGCGACATCATCCCGTGGTGGCTCGCGGTCATCCTGCCGCTGCGCGACGTCTTCTTGTTCAGCCTCGTGCCGTTCCTGCGCACCCGCGGTTACAGCTCGCTGCCGGTCCACTTCCTCGGCAAGGCCGCCACGGCGAGCCTGCTGTACGCCTTCCCGCTGCTGCTGCTGGGCGACTCGACCGGCACCGTGGCCGATCTCGCGAACGTGTTCGGCTGGGCGTTCACGATCTGGGGCGTGGCGCTGTACTGGTGGGGCGGCATCCTGTACGCCTTCCAGGTCAGACGTCTGCTGACGACGACTCCCCGGGTCGCTCGGGCCTAGCCGATGACCGACCAGGGGACGCCGGAGCAGGAGGGCGGCCTGCTCGAGAAGATCGCCGACACCGCCCTGGACGACGACTACTACGTCGTCCGCGCCGGCCCGTACGAGCAGTCGCGTGAGTTCAACACGGTCCTGACGGGGCTGGTCCTGGCGGTGTTCGCGCTGCTCGTGGCGATCGCCGCGATCCAGACCCGGACCGATCGGCCCGCCACCGAGCGGGAGCGGGAGACGCTGATCAACGACGTCGACTCGCGCAAGACCCTGCTGGCGGGCCGGCAGGCGACCGCCGACCGGCTCCGCGAGCAGGTCGAGGAGCTGACGTCGTCGGTCGTCGGCATCGACTCGTCCTTCGAGGAGCTGCGCCTGATCTCCGGCGACCGGGCCGCACGCGGGCCGGGCATCCGCGTGCGCACCAGCTCCGGTCCCACGCCGGAGGGCGTCATCTCCGATCGTGACCTGCAGACGCTCGTCAACGGCTTCTGGTACGCCGGGGCCGAGGCGGTGTCGGTCAACGGCAAGCGGATCGGGCCCCTGACGTCGATCCGCACGGCCGGCGGCGTCATCAAGATCAACTACCAGCCGATCGGCGAGCCCTTCGAGATCCTGGTGCTCGGCGACCCGGAGGCTCTCGAGGACCGCTTCTCGCAGACCGCGGTGGGGCGCGACTGGGAGCAGCGCCGAAACGGCGCCGGGGTGCGGTTCGACGTGACACGATCGGACGACCTCACCGTCAAGGCCGCACCGAAGGACAGACTCACCATCTTGCACGCCGAAGCCACCAAGGGGGACGACTCATGATCCCGGTGATCGGGCTCGCCATCGGCATCATCGCCGGACTCGTGTTCCAGCCGACCGTCCCGACCGATCTGCAGCCCTACCTGCCCATCGCGATCGTCGCCGCGCTCGACGCGGTCATCGGCGCGCTGCGCGCCCTGGGGGAGCGACGGTTCAACGACCGCGTGTTCGTGGTGTCGTTCATCTCCAACGTCGTGATCGCGGCGTTCATGGTCTACCTCGGTGACCAGCTCGGCGTGGGCTCCCAGCTCTCGACCGGGGTCGTCGTCGTCCTCGGCATCCGGATCTTCGCCAACGCCGCCGCCATCCGTCGTCGGATCTTCCATGCCTGAGTCGTCGCCGGTCGAGTCCTCCGGCTGGCGCGGACTGCTGCGCCCCAGCGTCTCGCAGATCGTCGTCGCGCTGCTGATCGGCGGGCTGGCCTTCGCCATCACGGTCCAGATCAACGACGAGGGGTCCGACGACTACTCGGCCGTCCGCGGCGAGGAGCTCGTCGAGCTGCTCAAGTCGCTCGACGTCGCCAACGAGCGGCTCGGCACCCAGATCGAGGACCTCACCGCGACCCGCAACGGCCTGCTCAGCAGCACCAGGCGGTCCGAGCAGGCCGAGAAGCAGGCCAAGGCGCGGGCCGAGCAGCTCGCGATCCTCGCCGGCACGGCCAGCGCGACCGGCAGCGGGATCGAGCTGGTCATCAACGACCCCGACGAGCGGATCGACGCCCCGACGCTCCTCGACGCGATCGAGGAGCTGCGCGACGCGGGGGCCGAGGTCATCGCGATCAACGGCGTGGCCAGGGTCGTCGCGCAGACCTACTTCCTCGACGACGAGGACCAGATCCGCGTCGGTGGGCGCGAGATCAAGCGTCCCTACCGGATCGAGGCGATCGGCGACTCGGGCGACCTGGCCGAGGCTGTACGCTTTCGCGGCGGGCTCATCGACCGCGTCGCCGACCGCGGTGGATCGGCCTACGTGACCGAGAAGGACAAGGTCACCATCACCGCCTTGGCCGACGTCAAGAGCCCCGAGTACGCTCGACCAACGAACTGACCTGGCAAGGAGCCCGCGGTGATCCCTGAGGACCTGTACTACAGCGAAGAGCACGAGTGGGTGCGCCTCGACGAGGACATCGCCACCGTCGGCATCACCGACTTCGCACAGGACCAGCTCGGCGACATCGTGTACGTCGAGCTGCCCGCGGTCGGCGACCGGGTCGAGGCCGGGTCCGTCGTCGGGGAGCTCGAGTCGACCAAGTCGGTCAGCGACATCTTCTCGCCGCTCAGCGGCGAGGTCGTCGCCCGCAACGAGGCGCTCGACGGCGGTCCGGAGGTCATCAACTCCGACCCGTACGGCGAGGGTTGGCTGATCAAGCTGCGGCCGGCCGAGGACGACCCGACGTCGGCGCTGCTCGAGGCCGAGGCCTACGCCGCGCTCACGACCGACTGACGAAGCCGAACACACTCTTCCCGAGCCCCGTCGGGTGCTACGTTGGAGCTCACGTCCCAACCCCTCGCCGAGGTCGATCGCACACAGGAGTGAAGCCGATGTCCACGCCGGACCACGAGCCCGACGCAGTATCGCCTGAGCCCGGCGCCGTCGCGCCGGAGCCTGTCTCCGACCACACGACGCACATCCCGATCCTCGACGCCGACACCGAGGAGATGACGGCCTCGGACGTCTCGGCGGTCGAGAACCTGCCGGCGGGCAGCGCGATGCTGCTGGTCCAGCGCGGCCCCGACTCCGGAGCGCGCTTCCTGCTCGACAGCGACTCGGTGTCGGTCGGCCGGCACCCGGACAGCGATATCTTCCTCGACG
>Ga0247734_1000242_pt1 | contig 48858 bp, 44 predicted proteins | sample UWRJL103311B2_FD_180933 | JGI IMG/M metagenome (GOLD analysis project Ga0247734, IMG submission 180933) | Plant litter microbial communities from Arlington Agricultural Research Station in Wisconsin, United States - UWRJ-L103-311B-2 | ecosystem: Environmental > Terrestrial > Plant litter >...
GTGCTGGATTAAATGTAAGTTTCATTGCCGTTATTTTTCACACTTCATTCAGCGGCCCATAGAAATATTAACTATTCATGTGCAGGCCGATTGGGAAACTGAAGGTGGAGATCGCGAGAACTTATCACTCCCTGGTCACTTAAACGCGATGATTAGCAGAGTGGCAGCTGCCAACGAAAAAACTGTAGTCGTTTTACAGGGGGGCACTCCTGTGTCCATGCCGTGGGTGGATGAAGTTTCTGCTATCCTATGGGCTTGGTATGGTGGCAACGAAACAGGAAACGCTATTGCAGATGTCCTTTTTGGCGACGTCAATCCCAGTGGTAAATTGCCACTCTCATTCCCGAAATGTATTGAAGATAATCCTACATATCTCAATTTCAGGAGTGAGCGGGGGAGAATTCTATACGGCGAAGACGTATTCGTTGGATATAGATTCTATCAGGCATTGAAGAGAGATGTCTTGTTTCCATTCGGTCACGGACTAAGCTACACATCTTTCCAATTTTCAGATCTATCTGTAAACCATAACGAGAGTTCGGAGAACATTGAGATCTCGGTAACGGTGGAAAATACGGGCAGCGTAGCAGGCGCGGAAGTTGTTCAAGCCTATATCTCGCAGCGAAACCCATCAATTCGACGACCAGATAAGGAGCTACGAGGATATACCAAGGTGTTTCTTCAGCCAGGAGAAAGCAAGGCGTGCTCAATAGAGATAGAGTCAAAGTATGCAACGAGTTTCTGGGATGAAGAAAGAGATGCATGGATAATTGAGAAAGATACCTACGATGTGACCGTTGCAAACACAAGCACACTAAGTCAAGGGTCTTTATCTAAGAGTTTCGAAGTTAAGACTACAAAATTTTGGAGGGGCTTGTAGATACACTAGGACTAAATCATTAGAGCTACAATATCTTTAGAATAGGGATGTGTTAGAAAGCTAGCGATGTCTGGGTGTTTATGGTTTGCTACGTATTATGTAGAATTTCGTGAGAAGAAATTATGCTTCTAGATACTTACCTGACTGTCCGTGAATATAGTTCAGATAACTGCATACTCATACACTCAAAGTTCCGTTCCTCAAAGGTGCAAACCACCAGTGACCACTTCTCAGAAAACTCCCGTTCTCTAATGCGTAAAAAAGAAATGTAACTGTTCATGCATTAGACAATTGCGATTTGAACTACGCAGCAGTTACTTTAAGTGCTGCACGATTTCCTAGCGCGAAAACTTCAGAAGGAGTTAAAAGGATTATAATCATCAATTTACGAAATTGGCCTGGATGAGTAAAGAAATAGGGATTGAGGGTTACCAATCACATGTATATCCATATTATTGCAGCTAGTTATTGATTCAAATCAAATGAAATTTCCACGTCAAACAATACACCCACTAACACCCTCCATCGTATCTAAAAAGACACCATGGTTACAAGAAGTTTAAACCCTGCCTGCGCCTACTCTAATTCTTGCCGTCTGTACGGCATCTAGAAAGGATGTATAGTACACCGCTTTTGTTGAGAGTGGTTGGCTTGCACCGAATGCCTACAAAAGACCGCCAAGCGCGACGCAAGGCAGACCAATGTTGACGAGTCCAGACTATTTCTGTCAGAGAGGACGTAGTAATTGCAAAGATGCTACTTACTTGTGTTTGGCTAATACCTTGGCAGCAAGCAGCCGTTTGCTTGCACTGACTGTTCAAGAGATCGGCAACGCCAATGACTGTGCAATATCTTTAGCAATTGATCATGATATCGGAATGGTGAAATCAAACTTACGGCCAGCGACACTCAATTTCGAGCAGCCATTGAAAAGACCAATCCCACCGTTTCCACCAGCGAGACCGGGGAGAAGTCCGCTAAGAATACCAGATGCAATATTAACAGAATCGCCAGATGTGTCCACCTTGTTACAGCAGTTGAGCTCGGCGTTATCACCGCAAGTGTTGATGGCGCTACCGATGGTGGTTCCTGATGGGATTGGGAACTTTGGTGGTGAGCCGCCGACAGGGCCAGTTGATGGAGATCCAGTGTTGCCGCCAGTTAGACCACCGAGGAGACCACCGAGTTGTGGATCCGCATGGGGAAGACCGGCAACAGTGAGGGCAAAAGCCAAGGTGAGGACTTCGGTGAAACGCATTTTGATGGTGGACTGAAGTGATAATTCAAGGGATGCTTTTGAAATAGTGGAGGAGTTGTTGAATCTATGTAGTAAAAAAGAGGTGATGAGGTGAAGTGCTGGATAGTTTTGAGGTGTCGGATGGTTGTATTTATATATGTGGAATGGTAGGAGTTGTGGGAGTCATGATATCATGATATCATGGCGTATTCCTAGGTCCTGGTTATTGGTAATGTTGTTTCGCATTCCTTAAAGAAGAATGGATGGGCGTTCCTTACGCAAGAGAGATCGTCAAGGGCCATTTAGCTAGTCAATGGGGCTCTTAGGAAATAAGGGAGAGGCGTATGCAGGAGGCTCTTCGGTGAGACATATTCCTCGTCGGCGAGAACAGCCTTAGGCCCTTGAGTATTGAACACACAAGCGACAACTGGTACAACATTGCACAACTTGTTCGCTCCCTGGCATCCGCCAAGTAAATTGTACCCCTGTTCTGATAGAAGAAGAAAAACAAGTCTGGAATAACTCCTGGAAAATCAGATTGGAATATATCATCTTTCACATTCCATATGCATGTAACGTTGATCAGTGGCAAATATAACCAGAACCTTTTGTTGAATACCTGAGAAATTTTCAATCTTCTTAATATCCTAAGAGGGACTTTCAGATCGTGTATCGATAGAACAAAGTATTGTCTCCCTTCTCTCGCTCCTCTTCCATCACTTCCTTGGTGTAGTCCGCTAGGGATAGACCCAGGGTCGCCAACTGGGCATCTCTACGGGCATTCTCGCTGCGGAGATACACCATCATACAGACCGAAAGCACGAATGACATGCAGATAAAAGCTATGAGTATGGAATGACCATGGGTGAATCTGTACTCCTATTAAGATTGACTTTCGGGATTAAAAATAAAGCATGATTACTTGCCTGGGTGCATCCTCGGGAAGGTAGACAAAACTCGCGATGACTCCTCCTAAATTGCCAGCGCCAAATTGCATCGCAAGCCCAACTCCACGCTTTAGGCTGCCACCAATATTATTGCTGTTCCACGCACTTGCAAGGGGGATCAAGGGAAAGATTCCTTGTTAAGTGTTAGTGACATAAAATAGTGGTAGATTAGGTGTCCTACCTGCCGCGGCCAAGAAACTTCCTCCATACTGAACGTGAGGTTTGTCACTTGCCAACAACATGATGAATCCAGAGATAGCAATGACGTCAAACCCAAGAATAAACACACCTCTCTGCCTTACTTTATCGGCAACATAGCTTGCTAATATCGTGCACAAACAAGCTGAAACATAGGGTGGGGCACTCATTAACTGTGCAGTATTGTTTTTATAACCCATATTTTTGATAATGGTGGGGAGGAAGAGGGAGATGGAATACAAAGGGGTGACCACTCCAAGTGCAATAAGCATATGTAAGTAAATCTTCCAGTCTTTAAAAGCCTGCATGACATATTTTAAGTGGAACTCATTTGATAGGTTGTGAGCATCTTCATCCAGTCGGCGCTGAGTCTCAGCCTTCTCAGATGGTGTGAGAAATCTCGCGCTGTAATGGGGTTTAGCAATTGCAACTAACGGAAATGGGATTAATGACCTTGCAGGGTTATCAGGGATTACCAGGAATGAAATGCTGCCGACAATGAACGTAAGAAGTCCTTCTAGAATGAAAATCCACTATTGTTTAGTGTTAATGAGTTCTCAAGATAAAGTTGCCGCCGGTTGCAACTTACAGACCATCCAGCTTTCCCTCCAATTCCATCCATCTCCGAGATGCCACGAGCGAGGAGACCACCGAAGCAGCCAGCAATTGTTGCTGCTGAAAAAAAGAGTGCCATCCGGAAACCGCATTCGTGTCTTCGATACCACATCGTGATATAGTAGTTGACGCCAGGAAAGAGGCCACCTTCTGCAATCCCAAGGAAAATGCGGCATGCAACCAAACCTTGAAAGTTGTGTACAAAGCCCATAAATGTCATAACAAGTCCCCAGGCCATTATGATATTGGTAATCCAGATACTCGGGCGGTAGCGTTTCATCATCATATTACTGGGGATCTCCGCTAGTACATAAAACGGAAAGAATACTGCCAGTGCAATGTTGTAATCAAGTCCTTTCATACCAAGATCTGCTTCGAGATTAACCAATTTTGCATTGCCCACATTGGTGCGGTCGAGGAAACAGAGCCTATATATCATGTAAGAACACTTCAAATGAGCGGTAGCAAATACTTACAGATATATCAATGCAAGGAACGGGATGAGTCGAAGATCTAGCTTTTGAAGGAGTGCACGAGTCGCAGCTTGATCGAATACCACGTCTTCAGCAGCAGGTAAGATTTCAGATCGTCTTTCCTTTTCCTTCAATACAGACATTTGGGATACACTTCCGCCAAATTCAATGTCCACGGGCATTCGGGTATCTACATCGGAAGCCATTCCAGTGGTGTTGAATTATTATGAATGCTGCAGGTTTATTATCGCGGTACGAGGCAGAAAAGGGGTGGAGGATGGTTTTAGATGTATTCTGGGATGGAGGGAGCAACACAAAAAGCTAATGTTTGCCTTCTGCATCTTGGTAACAACCAAACATTAAAATGGGGGGGAAATGACAGTTTAGGTGAGGTTGAACTACAACGAAATACCGGCCAAAATTCCCAGAAAGAGTCAAAGGTACAATTGGGTGTAGGTTACATCGGAAACAAAGTATGCATAAGGATAACGAGCCTAATTTTGGCTAGTACAAGAAAAGCGTTCTGTGGCACCATAATAGCAGTTATGGGAAGTGACACGTATTTTAAATACTTTATATTGAACTTGAGACTCGCCTGATGGTCCCAAACAGGAATAAGTAACTTTTCTTAATTTATAGATCCATGAGGCAACAAGTTGAAGGAATTGTACTAAGGAGGGTTGGGCGAGACAACCTCAAGGTTTGCGCTCGACGTGACCATAAGTGGAATAAAGATATATGCTTGGAACTTTATTGAGAGCTATGGTTTGATAGGGTAGTAAATTATATCGCCGCAGCAATGGAAAGCGTATTGCCCACCGTAAAATATCCGTTTTTGTTGTAGATACTGATCTAGATTTGGGAGCTGGTATCAAACATGATTATCGGGTGATCGAGAGCACAAGCAAACACAAGTTGCATCAAATCCTCTGACCATCAGCTCCTACCCGACGGGTACGACATAGACGTTTTCGAGCCACTGGACTATTCCTATCTCTGAGCTCTGGAACGCCCTTTTCTTGGTTATTGTTTAGAATTTTCACATCATGCCACTTAGTTCAGCCTCAAATCTGACATTTTCTAAGGCTTCATGAAATAGCCTCCTTGATTTTCGAGGCCAGAAAATTTGCAGGTAGTAGGGTTCCGAACAGAAGGCAAGATAGCAGCACATGAGAACCAGTTTAACCAGACAAAAATGAATCTCAACCTCATGGTCGGTTACAGACTTGGCGTAGATACAACTTTGTAGTATCGCCAGTCCCACGCACGCTGCTCAGAACAGGCCACGTCTAAATTAAAGTTTGATGAAATACTTGACCGGAAAAGGCAGATTGTGAGACTCAACAATAATATCTTTAAAGCCACCAAGAAATAATGATCAACCTTATATTTGTGAGCATCTTACAAAGTTTGAGACAATCAGCCAGATATGTCATGTCTTACTACGGATCCAGAATTTGGGTGTACCATCCATGTTCGTGCCCATATGACCATTTTTTTAATAAAGAAAAAACAAAAACTGCCCTAAGAGTAAACCAAGGACGAGTAAACCAAATTGCTCACGATTCGAGAGAGATCGTGCTCGAATAGAATGATGTCGGTGCTTTGACGCGGTACTGGGAAACAAGCGTTGATGATGGAATAGAATATATCAAATGTTGATGCCTCACATCACAGGCATCAAATCGCGTCTCTCAATTATGATCGCGTTCACAACTACTATTATAAGCTTCAATCTACCATGGCATTACCTCTCCAGCCCGGCTTAACGCCTGCGGAGGTGGCCTTCCTGTGTGAAATGGAAACCGTGACCGTAGTCCCACGACAGCGTCTCGAATCCATCTCTCTCATATCCGTCAGTTCACCCCACTAACCCCTCCATGCTTCCTCTAATCCAGATTCCAGGGCCCAACACCAGCTCTCCGTCCGCCTCATAGATCTCCATTGCCTCTCTGGCTGGCCCTCCTACTGAAACGCCAGCGGAGAGCCAATATCTTGCCTCCACCATGGCTGCATCCAGCCTCCCTGGAAAAGATATTGAAATACGAAACTGAGACCTCTCCGGAGGCATTCTCATCACCTCCTCCACACCCATATCTGCTTACTACGAAACAATCGAGTACAGATACAATATCTCCGCCTTTCTTGCCATCTTCTACGGCAGATTCGCCCGCGGGCTATCTTCCATACCACTGGCTGGAGCTGGGCGAGATATTGTTAGAGGCTTGTCCAGACGACCTCCCGGACCCAGGTCGAATCCGCACACTGTTACGAGATTTGCGAGAGGTGAGGATGGCTAAAATGCGGCATAGAACGACGGACTTAGAGGGTGGTGGAGTAACGAGTTTACAGGGTGTAGGTGCAATGGAAGTGAGTGAGGGTAGAGGGTTCATTGTCGGTGTTATGGATGGTATGCGGAAACTTGGCAGTAGTAGGGAAGCAGCGAGAAGAGAAAGAGAAGAGGATGAGGGTGGTGGTGATGATATTAGTGACGAAGGTGAGGAGATGGAATATGAGTGAGAACCCAATAAATATACCAAGATACAGAAATGATACCACGTTTTAACGAAGCCGCCTTGGCCCCAAGGAACTATATTGAACTGGAAATTTGAACAAGCGGCTTGATGCAGAAGATTCTTCGTCGGCTGTTGCTTTTCCAGCAGGATGTTTGGGGTTGGTGAGTAACACTGTTACCAGTTGGAACTTTTAGGCTTGTCATTTTCAGGATTGAATTTACGGCGAAACCTTATTGTGCATTAGAAATGTGTAACTAATCCTCCTTCACTTCTGGAAATGGGTGCATAGCCGCCCATTCCTTAATGGTTGTAAGCTTCACGGGTAGTTCCTTCAAGGCGTGGGTCATATCAACGTTGAACTCATCACTCTCCCGATAATACGTATAAGCTTTCCGCATCTGGCTTATAACAGTCTGGACATCCAACCCAGATCTCTGGCCCATGGACTCGCTGATCTTTTCACAAAATTCATCAACCGACTGACTCTCATACCTCAACTCCCGTTTCCATGCCTTTGACAATATACAGGTCAGCTCGGGAAGTTTCACGGTTTCAGGCCCTGCGACTGGAAAATTGCGTCCTGCGAGCTCTGGGCGTGACATTGCGGCTATCATCAGTTGAGCTATGTCGTGGTGGCAAATCCAAGAGACTTCGAGGGTCTCTTGGTGGCAATACACGATAGTGTTACGTTCAACGAGAGCGGGTTTCGCCCAACCTTCGAGTAGATTGTCAAGGAATACCACCGGCTGGATTGAAATTGTCGGCAAGCCCGTGGAACGAATGAGACGTAGCATCTCCCTCCTATCATCTTGCGCTTTCACGTGCTGAGTAGTTTCCGGTACTGGCATACTAGTGTTGAAAACTAGAAGTTTGATACTGGGAACTTTCACAGCTGCTTCAGCAATTGCAAGAGCAGCTGCAAGAATAGCTGGAGCCGGTTGAAACGAAGTAGATGGAAGATTGAGGAAAATGACATCTCCATCTTTGAGTGCAGCAGTGATAGCTTTGTGCTCGGTAAAGTCAACTGCGATTCCCTCGACTATGACACCATCTATAACAATATTTTTGGCATTGCGACTTATTGAAACTGGGCGGTGATTGGCGCGAACGAGTGCTTTTACTTGGGTTGCGCCTTAGGTGAGATTAGAAATGCCAAAACAGTACATATTGACAGTTGAGAAGGCGCTGTTCTGACCTTGCACCCCACTAGCCCCAAAGACTATTACACGCATTGGAATCACGGGCCGGTCTTAGAATATGCAATATGCCCAGATAACTCTTCGATTTCTTTCTTTGAGTTGACAATTACCATTGCAGTCTTTGAGGAAACGAACGTTCGACTAGAAATTTCGGAAAACGTTACCCGGTTCGGAAACCCCCCTTTCGTCTCTATTCGGCTATTATGATGCTCTCTCGTTATGAGCAGAATCATCACCCAGCCAAATACGCGTGGTCGGTGAGGGGGTCACCTGTAAACTTCATCAACCTTATCCCATCACTAGATATTTTATTCATGGCGTCTACAGCCCAAGCCAACTCACGCTCACATCCAGGAATCTCATTTAGAGTTTCAATCGCAACCTTTAGTGGGAACACAGCGCTAGTTTTCCCAGGAGCTTCATGCTCATCCTGCATACAATACTCAACGGTCTGACATATGTTCTTTGCCAAGTTTGCTCTATCCGCCCTATGGCCCAAGGGAGGTAGAAATGTATCGAGCTTGTAATTAGACAATATAGCATATGTGACTGAAAACCCAGACCAGAGGATTGCTGAGGCTGCCCAGTACATCATAACTAAATGTGCGGTTTGCAAATTTGCGAAGTAAAAGGCTGTGGTGAATACTTGTCCCTCTGCAGAATCTAGGTCAGAGATTCGATTTGGTTTTGCTAGTTGTGGCGTATAAACGGGCCCTTGGGTTGCACTTTCAAGTTCTTTGTAGAAGTCTTGCAGTTTAGAATCCAGCTTCCACCCTCGATCAAGTAAAGCCATCACTCCATGGAGAAGCGCGATTGGGTCAGAAGACGGGGCAGCGAAAAGTGGAGCCAGCATCGCGGTCCCATCAGCCATAGCGCTGGGTAAAGATACCATGATATCGAGAAATTTATCTAGCTGAGTTTTTTCGTGACCCTTCCATGGATCATTGATCCATTCACTCTTTGCGAGGAATGTATGGCGGCGTTCCACAAGAGCTTGCTGGATCTATTCATAAGCAGGCCGATTAGTTCAGATCTGCATTTATGTCAGGGTTTCTTCCTACCTCCATGATCCGAAAGGAGACAAAACATTTATGGCCAAAGTCTGATGAGAATGCTGCTGCCCCTTTGAGCTCAAATAATCTTGCGCAACCTTTCATATGGTTCTGCCATCCAGTAACTGACTATTTTGTTGAATTAGCACCGTAAAATTGAATCTCGAGAGGAAGATATGGTGCTGAAACTAAACACAACAGAAGAATGATACAATATGCTGCAAAGTTCTGTAGTTCTTGAAACGGTTCTGGGCTCCTTTGAAACCTATATAAAGCAGAATCTTTGGTAAGAAAGATAAACGCACCTGGTTTGGACATTCTACGATCTCATACAGAATTAGAGCTACGCAAGCTGCAGATGTTTCATCCAGGTACATCAAAGCAGGGCTCCATAGTGCTCTCTGTAGTTCTCGAAGCCCTCGAGTATAAAGTCTCAAACTTTCACGCACCATGACATTGTCTCCTTTGGCTCGACCCATCATCGCAGTGCAAATTGCCAAAAATGAGATCTCAAGCGCAGTAGTCATCCCAGGTAACGTTGGGATCATTTCAAACCAGCTACCTGTAAGACTATTTCCACTCTTGTTACTTGATCTCGATTTCGAAGTCGAGGAAGACAAAAAGTTCCCAAAGATTTGCTGACTATACACAGAATGAGTGGATGGTGCCATGGTTTTGGTAATGGCCGTGGCAGAAAGTCCAAAGCGTGGAGCTTCCTCAACCTCCCCTATCGAATCGAACCAAGTATCGCCTTTTTTTGGTGGGATTACGACCTTGTTTACCTGTTGCGATTTCCGATAGCCTTTAGACGCACCTCCACTCGTTCTGGAATCGTGAATAAAGATGGTCTCACGCTGATATCCTAAACACACACGACTAGCCTTAACGCATGTTCTGCATTGCGGCTTTTCAAGGCTACACTGCATAGAATCAGTTCAAAGAAATCAAATTTGACTATGGAACGAAGCTTACCAAAACTTTTCGTTGCTTGCAAGTATTACATGCTTTTGATCGAGGAACGCCAACCATTCTTGAGTTTGAGGCTTGGAAGTATTGGTTATATTAATATTCCTTTTACTCGATATGAAAATCAATGGCCTCGCATATGCTGCTTCCTATTGCGTTAGCAATGATGATCCTATTTTCTGCTCCAATCTCTATAGATACAGATGACTGTGGGCCAGGAGGGAGACGGGATTTCTTTATATGCACACACTTGGTCCCTGCACAGCGACAGTTTAACCCTAAAAGTTTAAGCGAGCAGGCTTTCCCGGGCGGCGTGCGGGCTTGTTTGGGGAGTTTGATTTGCCAAACTGTAGATTTCGGTGCTGCATGTCAACCAATAAGCTGAAAATTTCCAGTCGCTCGTCGGATGGTGGAACTTGTAGGATTACTGGGTGCCTGATCTCTACATTCCTTTCAACCTCTGACCGAACCTTCCACGCCTGAACCAACGCAGATGACCATGCAATTGTTCCAAAAGAGTAAAGGGCCTGGTGGGCCATCATCTAGATCAACGATCTGGGACTTTCTGGATAGAGGGTCCAGAGATGGTGAAGATGGTGAAGATATCGTTTTGCTGAAAAAAAACTGAAAGCATGTAATAAGCTTGATGGAGTACAATTTTTTTAAAGAATGAGAATTCGTCGTTAGTTTTAAGCATATCAATGGTTTCAAACACAGTTCAGTAAAAAACTGGACATCTAATCTATCATATATCGGCAAGGAGACTTGCAATAAGGTACTATTATCGTGTGTACTGCAAAGTCTTAATGCACGATTCGGTGATTGTTACTAAAAGAGAACTTTGATACATATCTCGGTCAATAATTTGCCCAGATATCAAGGAGACTAATTTTGCAAGATTGTCCACTCAGTGATTCGAGGAGCCTGAGTCTATATCACTAACACAGATTGATACCGTCCCATAAGTGGTGGCTTGACTAGTGAGTAAGATATGACTATGCCGCATCGGGATTCAATCAGCGAGCCAATCAAAGTTTGCCCGATTCTTTGGTGTTCTCTGACATCTTAACCTATGATGAAAAAGGACAGAAGCCTCACAAGAATGTAAGCGGAGCGAATCGTTCTCCATCTGTTAGCCTAAATATATCATTGATGTGACGTAAGGCCAAGCGTCACATGAAACCAAATGATATCTCTTGGATATGAAGATTAATCGACAATTAGGAGTTGTTGACGATTTTGGACTTATAATTCAAGAATTCCGCGTTGAGACATGGAGTATACTGTGTATCTATATGCCTTTGAAGCTAGGGCTACGTCGCTCTAACGTGCGAAGATTTGTATTATTTCATCTCCATACACGATTTTCATTCCAAGTTAACACGGCAGGGAATGGTGAGTTTCGCTCTATTAAACTCAGATCACCAATTAAAAGTAGGATACATATAGAATGAAGCTAAAGACTTGAATTTAATCAGGAGCGTCTATATTCAGATATACAATGCAATTTTGTCCCAACATACTTAGAATATTGCACGTGATGCCCCTTTTTAAGCGACTAATTTGTTATGTGCTAAAATAAACAAAGCTGGCATTTTAAGGGTAGATTTATTTAGATCACACTCCAAGCATATGTATACATCATTTTCCCTGCAAATATTATTGATTAAGTTCAAATTTGCCGTAGATCCGAGCGCTTGGATCGCTCCTCCGGCCCTCCACAAATATAAACATCAGATGAAGATGGCAACTTGACATAAAACGTCAAGATTCTCGTCGCACCCCACAGGCAGAACTTTGCATATATCGAGTGTTTGGCTCACGTGCGCATGAGGCTCGGCAGTTTCATCCGGTGTCAGAACAGCACGGTCCACAAGCGCATAATTCGGTACAACGTCGCTCAAAGGTATATTTGAGCATAGATCTAGACTCTTTCACAACGCCTTTGATCGGAAAACAGCCTGACTTTAATGTTTTATGTGCAGAGAATCAGGATCGCAATGAGACCTCATAGAAGACAGAAATTGGGAGTATTTATCGTCGCCCAGGATTTGGAGTTACTTCCAGCAGGAAACGCGCGCTAATGTGGATCAGATACGAAACAGCTCAGCCCCCGGTCTGAACCCAACACCAAGCCCTTGTTTCTCTCATAACAAAGCTCCGTCGCCTGATGTCTGGCATCCCTCACCACAACTCCTCTACTAATTCTTGAGCGGCGCTCTTCAGCATCTGATGATCAGTTTTATAACTTCTCTACGATAATAATATTTCTTCTCCCTTATTATTCGTACGATCTTGAAGATCTGTTATTTTCTCCGCTTCAATTTCTGGCTTCAACCCTGGCCATACGATATTTAATTCCTCCTCCAGCAGGACTGGAGCTTCTGTTCTTCTCTGATAGTGATGCAAGGCCAGGCGAACTCTCCACGAAACGAGGGACTACAATCGATCCCTTGGGGTTCCACAAATCAACAAGCTCCCGCTGTGAATCAAAGCAACTATCATGTGTCCGAAAAGCTAGCTACTCCTGAAGCAAGTGGGAAACGAATATGCGGGGTGAGGAAGAATAGATTCATTCTTTTTGTGTTATTGGGTCTATTTGCAATAGCCATTACCATAATAGCGGCTGTGGTTGCCGCCGAGAGGAGAAAATCACCTAGGTATGTGAGCCGAAAGGTAGCCCCAAAAATCATCATTAGTAAATGAGACTAACATTGAAAACAAGAGTGGTACGACAGGGCGCAGATGTATCCTCAGACTCTGCCTCGACCACTACATCTCCTACCGCCACATCATCCAGGCCAGCAGCCACTTCTGTAGCTCCTGTTGCCGTGCTTCTTTCTCTGACTTGCACGGGCAATACCAGCGCCTCGATATTTCAACCAAGCAACGGAGGAGCAACCAAAGCCTTTGGATTTACGGCTTCTTGTGGGCTCGACTGTGCTGCTAGCAACATCTTTACATTTGAAAAATACAACGTGGAATTGTGCGCGACGACATGTGCCGGGAAGACGAATGGTCAGTGTGGGGCAATGGTGTTTAGCTACAATGGTATCAATGTGAAGTCATCAACTAAAGAAGATAGATGTCTATTGACAACAAGTTGTATGCCTCGTTGATAATACAATTGAAAGTTATGAAATAGCTGTGGCTTAGACGTATCGTTCCATGATTTCCACCTATATGATGACCTCAGCGGAGAAGCCTGTTTTCCTCATCAGTTCAGCATTTCTCAAAGAATCCTAGTTAACCACTTTTCTGTTTTGGGCAACGACACACTAAATATCAGCCTTAACTTTTTGTTCGAACCAGCCACATATGATTAGTTAATAGACGCAATTGACTGCGAGCTTTACGCTACACATAACGCGAACTCTTGCACACTCGAACAGATGCTAAAGCGAGCAAAGTCAAACAAAATCCTCCCAATAAAAGGTGCGCTTCTTAGTGAAGTAATTGCTCGAGACAATCCTTACTTGGTATAAAATGGTCAAGTTCTCTACACAAGCTTATCTTATAGAGAGCGAAAATATTTAATATTTCAGCAACTACCAGCCGCTTGTTATCCCAATTCTACCAATCCACTTGTCTCATATTCCCCGCGAATTTACAGATCAACCTTGACATAAGATATTCCCTACACACAAGTATGAGTTCTCTACATTTGATTCGTCGCTTTAGAGGTTCGGAAGTTGTATTTGGAACATGTATTATGTCAGTCGAGTATAACGTTGAACTTGGAGGGATATTTGTTCAATATTCCTGCCTAGAAAACAAATCATGCGAGAAAAGGCAGAGCCTCCGCTTCAAGGCGCTCTATTATTATCCAGTATCCTTCCGCCAACTGTTGAAGCCTCTTCGTGGTTATACAAAACGCGTCTCCGGGCTTGGCCAATGAATGAAATGTTGCTTATGAAGATGGGCCATATCTGGAACAAGCACAAACTCTGGCTATGCTTGTTGTGTCATTAAGATTGTTATGCGGCACTGATTCCAACTCGTTGTTAACCCAGCATTGCCATTGGCTTTAGTCTTGAAGATGTGGTAACTTCTTCTTTCTTCGCTTCATTACCACCAATTTTCCACTCGGCAATTCCAAACTCAGTTGCATGCGCTGTCTGTAGATCGACGTGAGTTTCCAGAAAAACGATGAGGACACTGACCACTGCAATCGCAGCAATCATCCACCAAACGGTTTGCAATGCTTTAAGATAGGCACAAGTTACTTTGCTTTTACAGCGGTCTGATAATTTAGAAATGACAAAGCTAAGTATTGCCAATATAAGTGTGACATTTAATACAGGATCAAACGAAGTTCCAGCCAAAGGGTGTTCAGTCCAAGGCAGCCATATCCAACTTCCTTCACCATTTCAATGTAGCCGGCGTACAGAATGCCATGTATAAAATTATTCAGTTCCCAGCATGCATCCCAAACCAACCCCAAGAAGCAACCGATAGGCCAGCAACAAGGCGGAACAGTATACGACCATGAACACCTTCCTTCCATGCCACCCACGCATCGGCCAACCCTACCTATGATATCTTTAGTGATTGAAAAGGCCATGAAATCCGAGTGTTAACATACGTAGCCCCCCAGGCAGATCAACAGAGTATCCACTGCCGCATATTCATGTTGGAAATGGAAGGCGAACAATGCTAAACCGATCGCTGTCATGCGCGCACTGCTAACTACCATCATGGTTTGAGCCGACTTAGATTCTGCAATAGCATCAGGCAGACCGTATTTCTGGATGCACCATTTAGGATTGAAGAATGAAGGTGGGCCACCGAAAGTTTGTGTAAATGCCACGAACAGGCCAGGGATATGATGGAGCAATACCATATTGGTTGGTGTAAGGACCAGAGTATGACTGTTTGGCGAAGTTTTTGGTGTTATGATTGCGGTTGAGTTTGAGTTTGAGAGTGACAGAAGCCAGCGTCAGTTGAGAGAAGTTGGGCAACCTAAATGGAAGCCGAGAGTTGCAGGGCCTAAAAGTTGTGTATTGATTCACCAACAGCTTGGCTGGCCATGGTTATCGTGTTGTATCATCATGCATGTACTTGTTGCATTGGAACCAACAGGGCAATTGTTAATACCTCCTTAACTTTCGCGGAAAGAAAGTCAAATTCGTTTATGTGGTGGTTGTTCAGCCATTAAAGAGTCCTTAGATTTAGAAGCAGAATATACTCCATAAAATTTGATTCTTACTTCTTTAGACGTGAGCTTCGTATTGAGCAGAGATCAACGATTTATCTCATCTGGTTGGTTCCATATTGAGCCAAAATTGCCAGGTTTGGACTGATACACACGGCCAGTAATGAGAACGATCCATGTTTACCCGGTTGGTTCCCGAACTACGGTAATAAGTCAAGTGCATGTATAGCAACCTCAGTAGCTGCCCCACAGATCCACAAAGCCGTTGTGCTGTGTCATAAGCGAATTTAGCGCTATGCCCTGGTCCCTGGTTTCGCCCACTTCTCGACATCTTGGAATCGGGAGAGTAATTCGTGGAAAAAGAGCCCAGAAACGATAAACTTACTGCAATCTACAGCGGAAATTCTGGTAATCGCAAAACATATATATATATTACTTGCATTAGTTATGTACAGTACTTAGTCTTACAACTCACATGAATGATGCACATGTATTCAACAAAGGTTACTGTATTCACTTAAATCGCATGGTAAGTTCGCACAAGTAATTGTTTCTGAAGATTCATGGAAAACCAAAAAAGCTCGCACTTATTCACCACAGTTTATTCAAATATTTTTATACCACAACTTTGCTGCTCTTAACCTACAGGCTCGGACTGCTGTTGTAGTCCTGGCGGTGGATAGTGAAAGCAACGCCTTGGAAAAAATCTGGGGCGCCTAATGATTTGTGAGTGTAATGTTTTTTCCTAGTGGAAACTGCAAGATGGCGCGGTGCCATTTTTATGACCGTGAACGTGTGGAACCTTCTGTGGTTATGTCTAGTTGGCCAGAAAACCACAGGGGTACATTCTTACTTTATCATAACGTACGCGCAATCCCCAGATCTGCAAATCAGTCGCTATCTGAATCAACTCTGACGGCTCGCCAATGGTGCGGAACTTACTACTGTAGGTACGAGAGTTTTGAGCACCTTTAACTCCATTATTCAAACCAATTGAAGTCGTGCATTGTATATATCTACGTAACAGTTTATTATTAATATTTTAAAGTGAATATTTCTCTCCCCTGGAGTGGACTAAGAGTTTACCAACAAAACCACGTGCCTTGACTTTTGGCTCTGCTGTAGTTCGCTTCTGTCATTGAAAGGGGCTCGCCTATATTTGACCCACTTTCCCAAATCACCCCCTATTCCCCCCAAAGTGAATATAAAATACCACTTTCAAAGTTTGGGGGCTGTAAACGTATGTTTTATTTAAAAAAGTGGAGGTGGCTTGTTGTGACACGCGGTTTTATGTGATATCTTTACCCTACCCAACCAATTTTAGGCTAATGGCACAAACTAAAACACGGCAAATTCTTCCCGTCATGTATGCCTTTCGCACCCATTGTCTGCCCTTGGCTGCTAGTCGAGAAAGTTCCGGTACTATCTCACAGATGTGAACAAAGATTACTTGTGATTCTTCTAGTCTTAGGAAGCGAGCGAGCTTTTGCAGCAGAAAATCAGCATCTGTTTTAATCTTACTAACTAGGTTCTAAGTCGATATTAGAACCATAAATTACTTCCTGCAAACAGCAATTTACAATACACAACATTCCAAGTCTTAATCTAAACCACAAAATTCACAATCTTGGTCTTCCCTTCCACATCTCATCCCAAGTCTCTCACGTGGTCATACCAGGGAGTCTGGGGATCCCTAATTTATAGATTAGAATCGCTTAACATGGCACCAAGTCAAGATTGTGAACTTACAGCCTTCATAATCCTCTTCATAGTTCTTTGGAACCTTACATGCAGCAGCTGGAGCATTTGCCTGGGTTTTAAGACCTCCGCATGCTGCACCGAAGCAGTTTTTGTTCTCGTCCATGGCGACTTGTAAGGACTTGTCTTTCCATCCAAAAACATAGTCACCATGTTGCCCATAGCCAGTGGTGTCTCCTGTGCTTAAAACAAATGGCTGGCTGCCATCAGCGGGCCAGTCTGCCTTGTTATTAAACTTGGTTGTGTCCCAAACAATCTATTTTTCTCGTTAACATATGCTTATTAACACTCAGAACTCCGTATGGTGTCACATCGGAGGAACAAAAGGTATACGGATGGAAACTGCATACCTCCAACATAATTTGTGGAATATGAACTGGGTGAGTCGATGGGCAGGCACCTCCAACACTAGTCCCAGTGAATTGCTGAGGTCCAGCAGAAGGATAGGCAACGTGGGACTTGTGGTCAGGACTGTCGAGGTTCACTCCATCCCAGCAGCTATTTCAGAGTTAGTACTATATTATACAGCTGAAAACTGGATCAACTTGCGTTGGATATAGAATGTTAGATCGGATTCCACCTAGGCACGGCTTTGTAGGGAAACTCTCCGTGTCTAAATTCGCATCTTGACATGGGGCTGCATTGTCTCCTCCAAAGTTGGTGCTACTGTAACAACGGAAGCAAGATTGCGTCTTCTTTCCGTTCCCAACCTTTGCGCGCGAATTGGCATCACCGACAAGCATGCGGAAGCCCTAGATTTCGAGTCAGTAGGTACGAATAATGTGTCTTGATTGAACTTACTGGCTTGAAAGCGGTAACCTTCCCCTTACCAGATGAGACATAATATACAACGAATCCTCCGGTTGTCTTGGTGGTGAATTGATCGTTGAACAGCAATCTGAAAAATATGTTGTAAGTGTGTGATTTTAAAATCCTATAATGAGCGCCTATACCTGTTTGGTACTTGAGGAACTCTCTTATATGTGCCGTTGCGAGCCTTGAAGTACACATTGGCCGTCCCTATGTTATGTCAGTGCATGTCACAATTTTGTACTTTCACCAATGACACTCACAGTAGTTGGAAAAGTCTTCACTATAACTGCATGTAGTGCAACTTGCACTCTTCCCAATGTCGGTAACAGGTATCGAAGCGTTGAAGAGATTTCCTCCAACGATTTGATGAAAATGTGGCGATGGGATCTGATCGGGATTGACGAGAGGATCAACTCGGTCAAGGGATAGCTGAGAGCAGCCAAACCGCAACATGGTTTGGGCATCTACGAGAGCCGCAAGGGCGAGGGCGGATAAAAGACTAATCATCTTTGGTGAACGATATCTCAATTGTAACACAAACTTTTCCTATGATTTCAGTGCACCTCAGAACCATAGAGGCTGGGCATGGCTCTTTATATAGAGACACATTGATGGACTTGCTCTAGATTTATCCTATGGATCTGTACACAACTACCGAGCCATCTCATATTGTAGGGGTACAATTTTGTTTATTGTCAATATCGCTCGGCTAACCGTGGCCTATCAAATACAGTTGCACCTCTCGGATGACTTTCGTTTAAATAGCACACCCTAGCGCCACGTTTCTTCCTGCGGTCCGAATAATCTACAATTCGGATTTACCCAATGTCTATTGATTTACAGTAACGCTCCTCATCCCAGTGGGTATTTTTGTTCTGCAAACATAGATCGAACTTTGGTATAAATACAGAGAGAAAATCATCCACAACACACCTTCTTTGATAGCAACCCCGAATCCAAACCTTGAGCCCTTCCTGGGCCTCTAAGCTCAAATAAAAAATTCAAATCTGAGTAGAAGTTATATAGAAAGGGTGCCTAACTTAAATTATAGATATACCAAAATACAAACAAGCTTTCGCCGTGTCAGTGAAAGATGGATAAGGATCGGCGTCCTTACAATTTATGCCCATACTCCACTTAAGCTCTAGAGGCCGCTCAAAGTTAAGCAATATCTGACTTCCATTCTCGTGACCTCTGATGGCCTATCAGAGCACAGGATCGATCAGTATCACCAAGCTGTGACCTTTTAGGGAATCTGGAATGAGCCGGTAAATTGGATCAGAAAATTGTTTGAGCGACGGTCCCGCTTGGCCATTGCCGTCTTTGAGCGATAAGCTTCCATCTCATCTTCCAGATCTTTCTTAAGACCAATCAAGATATTGGAAATTGGCCGAGAACTTCGGGTGGCGTTATTAGTATTCCAATGTGTCATATGCGTTGAAATGTATTTGAGTTACATCTCTATTATTGCCGAGACTCTAGATCTGATTTCATTAAGAAACTACTATCTTCTTCTGGCAAGACCTGAAGCTGACGGGCACGTTCCTTGTTACCAGGTAAAACTATGACCTAATAATCTCAGTTACATTTGAAAAAGCATGTTGTCGTAATCGCGGGCAACTGTCAGTAAAGAATTTACCGATATCAGCAATAGGCTTGGTGCTCCTCTTCGGCCTCGCCATCCTTTTATACTTCCACCACACTTATAATTATTCACAAACCTTAGCAACGCCATTACCTCCAAAAGAAATACCATAAATATACTCCACAACTACCATCACTACAGGATATATAGCGATCATGGGGTCTAGCTCCAAGAAGACGACGCTGCTACGAATTATTAACGACGATGCGAGGTAGCTTCAACCCCGACCAAAGCAAAGAGACCGCTGAAGGTGCCAGAAGCAAAGATCGAGTCCAGCGACGAAGAGACCACAAAGGCGTAATCGAAAGATAAAACTGTGTTAATTGCGCTAGATATGTGAAGCTATCTCTCTTTCTATAACCCACTCACTCACTCATCTACACAATTTTCCCCAAGCACATCATCACACCAGCTCTGTGCCAGCTGTCCCCAGATCCCCACTGCTTTACACACACCCATTTATCCAGCCCAACACCGTATCTAACTTCGTCCCGACTTCGATAAAAGTTTACCCAGATTGAAGGGGAATTTTCCTTTCGGTAAACCTCGACAAGTCTGGAACTTCTCACTCTCTTGCTGTGAGGTTGTGGCACACCGCATGTGCGATAAAATATGTAATCATTCTTGTGAATTCGGATCCGTAACACAGCTGCTGTACTTTACAGCATCTCAGCTGCGGCTTGAAGTTGGTTATAGGTTCATGGTTTGTTCACTCATAAGAAGTTTGGGTTGGCTAGCCCTGTATATGAAGTTCCAGTTATTGAACTAGGATCCATCTGGATAAATGACATGAAATCTCTCTCCTTCCAGCTGATACGTGTAGACTGGTGGTCCAGATGTAAGAGAATGAATTAGATGTAAGATAAGTTGAGAATTGTGAGAACCAGTGCTCGTTATTACGTATCAGAAACCAACTCACTGTTTATTACAAGATCTCTAGTTAGGTGAAATGCCATATTTTCTACGTATCTATCCTTGTAACTTGACATCGATGTGGCCATGGACCAAATGTACGTAGCCAATTTACATTCATGCTTGTGAATACATACCGCAGTGATATATCTCCTCTAGGGCGTAATATCCCCTTGATGTGGGAAAACATACCAAGTAGAAGTTGTAGGCAGCACTCTGATGGATAATACGGTTATATCCATCGCCGACTTCCATCGCCGACTTCCATCGCCGACTTCCATCGCCTTCACCATAGTTGTTAATATGCTGGTGGTTTCACTCCGATTTCGCTAGTCTGGTACTTGCTCAAAACTACCGACGAGGAAGTATAACCAGTTTTGCCTCAAAACAAACAAAAGAGAGTGGAGAGGCGCTGGTATATGATTGGTTTTACAAAGGGATGCAATCTTGCCGGGGGGATACGAAGTCCAGCGCGCGATAGGGAGAAAATGACTTGAGAGCTTTTATTTCATTTGCTAGCATTTTTAAGTTTATGTGTTGATAATAGCAACATTTAGGCTCGATGAGTAGTATTATCGACTATACTTACGGGAAATGAGAAGTAGGCACATGAAAGCTTAAGACCACTGAAGTACGTTATTGCCATAGCTTCCTGATATAGCTGCAGGCATACCGTAGAACCTCAAAACCAACGCCATCATAATTCATCCATGCTTTTTGCTGTCTTTCCCCAAATTGACAATTCACAACTTGCCAGCCTTTTTAGCAGCTTTCTCCCCGTCGACAAGCACGCACCATCCCTCGCTACCTCTGCCCCCATCCCCTCCAACCGCTGCCTCGAAATCCTTGAACGCTCCCTTCAGAATCTCATCGTCGAATGTGCCAGGCTGTAGCCAAACTCCTTTGATGCCTAACTTCTTCGCCTCGGCTAGGACAAGCTTGGTGACTTTTGGGGGCGTGATTATGGAAACAGAGGTCTCAGCGGGATTAGGGAGGAGAGAAAGGTTGGCGAGCGTTGCGTAATCAGTTCCTGCGACTTTGATAGTAGGGGCGGAGGGATTAATAGGCGTAGAGGGCAGGGAATGTTGGAGATACCAATCAAATACTATTTGCCCGTCATTAGCATCTATTCACCCTTTTCCTTATTGTTGGAGAGGAAGGTGTAGAGTGTAAAGGGGAAAGAAAGGTACTTTTGTGGCCAAATTTGGAAGGGTCGCTGGATGCGCCTACGACTGCAAAGTGAGACGCGGAAAAGAACGCTCGGGCTGCTGCTTCAGTTGCCATTTTAGAAAGCCGAATATTTTTAGTTTTGTGGTTTTGGACAGAGATAGAAAAGGATTGGACAGCTGGTGGAGAGTTGTTGATGTAGGTCTTGGGATGCCGAGGCGTAATGGGGTAGCGGGATGACGCAAGGCTAGTGATAGATCCGAGCCGATTGTTCCGAGCCTTAGCTGCATTGCCGAAGTCGGGGGAATCCCCTACCTTCGCTCGGAGCTGTTCAACTTGAGCTTCCTTCTCGGGAAACTGTGCGTCTCTCAATGGCTTGATTTATATAAGAGAAAGGAACAGAATCGAGTTTATATGTGATATTCCCAAAGGGATAAGCATTCGAGGACTCCAGAGAACAGCCCTGTTATTGAGCAAGAATATAATAGCCCCGCAACTCATCATTCCTATTCCTCCCTTTAGTAGCTTGGTCAATTGACAACAACCATGGCAACGTTTGCGTGAGTTCACTTCATTCAGTGACTCTTAATATACGAACTAATCCCTGCAGCAAAGCAACATTCAGCGCAGCAGGCTACGCCGCCTTTCGGCCCTCCTATCCCCCCAAACTCTTCCAGACGGTCCTCTCCTACCATCGCGGTCCCAAAAACCGTGCTCTCGACCTAGGCTGCGGCCATGGTCTCATATCGCGTGCCCTCTCCCCTCATTTCACCTCTATAACCGGCACTGATCCTTCTGAGCCCATGGTCAAACAAGCGACTGACTCTTCTACTTCCTTCAAAAACCTTAGCTTCCACGTTGGTTCCGCGGAGGATTTGAGCGAGATCGAAGACGGTAGCTTGGATATGGTGGTTGCGGGACAGGCGGCACATTGGTTTGATTATGGGAAGGTTTGGCCTCAGATAGCTAGGAAGCTGAGGAAGGGAGGGACGTTGGCGTTTTGGGGGTACAAGGACAATTATTTTGTGGATTATCCTACTGCTACGAAAATTCTAGATAAGTTTTGCTATGGTGAGAGTAAGGAGACCATGGGACCTTATTGGGAACAACCAGGACGAAATATCTTGAGGGATTTGATGAGGGAGGTTGTGCCTCCGGAGGGGGAATGGGAGGAGGTGCAGAGGATTGAATATCAGCCCAAATGTGAGGGTAAGGGAAGTGGCGAAGGGGAGGTATTGATGTGTGGGAAGATGAAGTTGGGGGCGATGGAGGGATATACGAGGACATTTAGTGCATATCATACTTGGATGAGTAGGCATGAAGGCGTAAAGGCGTTGAAGGATGGTGGGGAGGGAGACATCGTGGATGAGATGTTTAAGAAGATGTTGGAGGCTGAGCCGGATTGGAGGGCCAAAGGAGAGGCATGGAGAGATCTGGAAGTGGAGAATGAATGGGGGAGTGTGATCTTGTTGGCTAGGAGGAAGTGAGAATACCATCCATTAGAGGTGCTCTGCGTAGATTTGATGTATGTCTGCTGGTTAATTCGATCTATTTGTTAGAAGTCTATAGTAATAGTACATACTGCCAGCCGTCTACACTGCCGTCTTGACATGTTTGACAGCATAGGCAGTTGTATTTGGCGAAGATAGTCCATACCACTGCTTTTCGCAAGAGATTGTAGTCGAGCTAACGTATCTCTCTACTCAATAGACAACGGCACTGGAACAGATCGCCTTGCACTTTAGCTTTGATTCTACCGTGTTCTCCTCTTTTCCTCTTTTCCTCTTTTCCTGTCGATAACTTCTAGTGGTGTTCGTTAGCTAGATCTAGATATACATCAAGATCTATAGCAATTCATTATTGTAGTTGCTGATTGAACAATGAATTCTCTTGAAGTAGCAATCAATGTATTTGATAGCTTCAGTTTGAACCATTGTAATCTTCGGTTGCTTACGGCTGCAATAGTTGAAATCTATTATTTGAATGTTCAATGTCCAGTTATACAGTGAAGTACAGTGCAGTGCAGTACAGTACAGTAGCACAGTATTATGATCATAACAAGCTATGTAAACAACCCCCTGATTTTTCTGCCCTCCCATTTTGGCTCTTTGGCCCTTTGGCGCTCCCACCGCCCAAACCCCCCTCCGCTTCAGCGCGTTGCCATGCCTACCAGCTGCCCGCCCACCCATCAACCTGCTTCTTCCCCCACAATAAATCACAATAACCAGAACGTACGTGGTGCGTCCCGTCCCTCCTAATAATTCTTTACCGCTTCACCACAATCATCCTCATCTCATTCTCCCTTTGACCCCAGACATCATCCGGATCCCCAAAGCCTCTCCAATTCAACTCATACCCAGCAGCCATGGTACGTTTCCTGTCTCTTTTCTTGTTGAATTCCTGGAGTTTGGCACGAGTTTAAAGGGGCGAGGCCAGTCGGCACGGCAAAAGGAGCAAGCGACCGCGCGCCGCGGACGGAGAAAGCGTGATTTGATTTGAGTTTGACGGGTGTTGGTTGAAGTTGTTTACCTGTGGGTGGTGGTGTGGTGACGACAGGTTTTTGGTACCACAATTTACACTTCTCACCCAAAGGGCATCGCAAGGCATCCTTCACCAACCTGCGCGCATTCTTGGGGAGACTTGTTTGTTTACTTTCTACCGCACACATCCACCACCGCCGTTACACAGCTACGCAATACATTTACGCTTTCCCCGCTTCGCTGTTCTTGCAGCTCTGCATCTCATCCCGTTTCTTCATCGTATCGTCGATAGCTTCAGTCGTGGCAACGCCTTTCCTTGGGTTTTGGATAGCAGACGAGAGGACAGAACCAAAATGGCACAATCTAACTCCATGGAACAGGCAAGCACCAACTACAAAGAAGCATTCGCCCTCTTCGACAAACGCGGTAACCAGCGTGTTGCGCTCGAGAGCCTGGGCGATTTGTTGAGAGCGTGTGGACAGAACCCTACACTAGCAGAGATCAGAGAGTTGGAAAAGAATGTTGGCAGTGATTGTACGTTACCCCTCCTATCCGCTCTTTTGGAACCCACCATTCCGGGGCATATCCTAGCGATTGGGGATAACAAAAGGGGAATATCATATTCATTGGTATTTTCCGCTGAGATAATGTGAGCTAATTCTCCGTACAGTTGATTTTGAGACCTTCTCCAAGATACTCAACCGTCCAGGCGGATTCCGTGACCCCGGCGAACCAGAAGAATACTGCCGTGGATTCCAAGTTTTCGACAAGGACATGACGGGATTCATCGGTGTTGGACAATTAAGATATATCCTGACAAATCTTGGGGAGAAGATGACGGATGAGGAGGTGGATGAGTTGTTGAAGGCCGTGGATACCAGTGGGAATGGAGAGGTTAACTATACCGGTAAGTTTATCAGCGCTCTTCGCCTCTTGCCACCATTCTATAGTCATAGATACCCCATGGTGAAGAAGAGATTTCGAGAGCTTTCAAATGGGACGATGGAACTGACGAGAAGTTATAGATCTGGTCCGCACAATCCTCGCCAATTAGACACCACAAAACATCACACAGCGAGCACGATTATGAGAAGCAAGAAAATTCGTATATGAAACAACAAACTTGTAGGAATACTTCAAATCACGGCATGGGTAGGAGCTGTGGAAAGGGGGGGTTCATGGATTGGTCATCATATATTCTGGTGGATTGGGGGCGTTCATTTTAATGCATTTGCTTCCTTTGAGAGAACTTGGTTTTGAAAACAAGAAGACAAGAGAGGAGGGGAGGGAAGACAGGTATTATTTGTTTCGTAGAGTTTAGGAAACATGAATTCTCCTGCTGCTGCTTTGCACTTTTCCGCTGTGCGGTCTCTTTCTATTGGGGTATTTTTGTGCGCAACACTAACTACTCTTGTCTTCTGCTTCTGCTTCTTGACCTCTTAACTTTTCCTTCTGAAGTCGGGACACCTCGACCCTTGCGCTTTTTAGGGATGCTCACTATGCTTACAATGAATGTTTTCCCGTGATCCCCAGACCCTTCTATGTCAAAAACACCAAACTCCTTAGAAGGACTCCCTCCAACCCATTTTTAATAATTTATAATCCCAATTCCAATGCCAGTCATGAAGTGATTAAGCCTCGCCAAGTACCGCAACGGTCCTCGGGTTTATCTCCACGTCGCCCTCTCCAATCTTCGGGCCAGTAACCATCCCCTCTGTCGTCCTAATGCCACCGGGTAAGACATAGAGGATCTTTCCTCTGTACACCTGCGCGTCGACATGCATGCCCGTCTTCTCGTTCCCGCTTCCCTCCTGCTCCAGCCTGGCCGCCTCGGAGTCGGCGACGATCTCATAGCCCACCACGACATTGCACCGCGAGCACCGGTGCAGCAGCCGCCGCTCGAAGCCATCTTCCTTCCTGATGACCGTGGGGTTTTTGAAGGGGTGGAGCCCGAGCAGCAGCGTGTAGCCGGATGGCGGCAGCGGCGTGGGTGTGTTTTCTTGTGCTGGCGCAGGCGCGGGTGGGAGGGGCAGGATGATGGCGCCGTCGAGCGAGCAGTCTTTGGAGCGCCGGGGGAGGGAGGAGATATCATGCGTGCTGGCGAGGAGGAGGGAGCTGCAGATGCAGTGGTAGGTTTGTATTGAGGGCGCCATTTTTGTAGATTGAGCTGGGGGTGCTTTGGGACGTGGTTTTTCTTGAACTTTTGATCTTGTTTTCTTCTCCCCGTAACTGTAGCTGTAGCTGTAGCTTTTGGAGTTATGCAAAGCTGTGTGTAGTTGAACTGCGCTCCTTAAACACTGGATTTGGGGGTATTGGTTTTCGGTCCAACCTTTCTTGAAGTTGTATACTGGGTGGAGTATGGCGCGAGGAAGGTTCAGCACTCGGCTGTAGCGTAGCCTCGTTTCGTTTCTACTTTGCTCTCTGAGTCTCTTCTCGAGCCTCTTCTCGAGTCTTTTCTCAAATCTCTATATTCCCCCAAAGAATCCCTCCTCGGCTTTCTACCGATCTTTTCGAATGCAGCGGAAAGTCTCGAATTGTATCTGCCGGGCCTGCTGGAGCAGTATCACCAACCTCTCTGGTCAACTCTGCTCGGTCCCTGCAGATCATCAACCAACGTTCCAACTGCAATCCTGTTTCGCGGCGCACGTTTGATCTGGAGAACAGTAATAGCCGGCGTATCTATAGAGCACGGAGGAAGCGGTTGTGATAGTTGCGGTTGTGCCTAATGGTAAGATAGATAGAAGGGTGAAGTTGATAGCAGTCGCCTTCCTCTTGGGGAAGCCGATATCGCATGTGACCTTTTCCATATCCAAACAAGTTGACTTTGGAGCGCAATGTGAATCTCCCCAAGAGTGTTGGGTTAATCTTCTTCCCTCCATCCAATTATATAGACAGGCAGTTCTATCTTGTTCTTGTTCTTGTTCTTCTCTTCTCCTCCTCTGCTCCTCTTCTTCTCCTGGTCTTCTGCTTCTTCCTCTAGCCATCACCTCTGGTCCTTGGTACTTGGTACGGCTTATTGCAAAGTGAGTGCTGAATATCGTGGGAACAACCAAAAGCTTCGTTCACCAAAGGGAAACTCTGTTTTATTAGTGAGTAGTGAGCCTTCTTCTTCTTCTTTCTCTCCGGATATCTATCTCCTCCCGCCTTGTGCCTCATCATCCGGCTGGCTGGCCGTCTCTCGCCCTCTCCTCCCACTCAGGGTCTGGCCCCAAATATCCCTGGAATAGCATCACCCCGGATTATGGAACTCCTCTCCCGGACAAACACAAGCCAGAACAAGACAAGCCACCTTGCCACCAAGCTGCTTTAGCTACCTAGCATCATCTGCACCTGCACCCTCCCATACATCCCTGCTGGTGCCCATATCCGATCCAGCCTTACTGTCACTTTACAGGACATACCCTGATAAGTGCCCCCTAACGATCTCGAACCTTATCGAGTTCAGCTTGCGGTGCATTGAAACGGCATACGGTCCTCTCAACTGATCGTCTCACCAACCTCCAGTTCCAGTAAATGCTTCCACCGGCGTCAGCACCAGCACCAGGAACTGCAAACTGCAACTGCTATGAAACGGTAATACCTGCTGCATAAACCACCGAGGACGGCCACGTACAGTACAACCCAGCCCAGCACAACACCGACACTAAACACCACAGGCAGCTGCTCGCCTGGCCATTCAAGCTGGCGCTGCTCAATCACCGTTTTCGCGTGGGAATTCTGATATTCCTACTATTCACCGCCATCTCCATCGTGGCGTCCCTTAGATTTCGGCCTAGGCTGACCTCCCTCCTCTACCAGCTTCGTCCTCACTTTACTCCTGCTGTTCAATTCAGCGGAATAACAACCAGCGCAATGGCTCCTCCCCAATATCAAAACCCTCCCCAAGCGCCCCCCAAGTTTACCGCCACCGCAAAGACGTTAGCTGCTGAAGCAAAGGCACTATGTGATAACTCGAGGAGTCTATTAGATAGGATTGCGAAAGAAATCACACCGGAGACCGCAACATTCGCCAATGTCGTGTTGCCGATTGCGGAGGATGAAAATATGGCAGGCCTGCAGAACAGAATCATTGGATTCTACCAGGCCGTTTCGGGAGATGGGGAGTTACGGAAAGAGTCGTCCAAGGCGGAGGAGATGATGGATGAGTTCGGGATCGAGGCTTCTATGCGAGAGGATATCTTCAAGCTCGTCGATGCAGCATATCAGAAGAAAGAGGACCTGGACCCCGAATCTTTTCGGTTACTGGAACGAGAACGCAAGTCATACATCACTAATGGTCTGGGTATACCCGCTGGTCCTGATAGAGATCGTTACAAGGATATTCGAAAGCGGTTGAGTACGATTCAAATCGAATTCCAGAAGAACCTTAACGAGGAGAATGGAGGGCTTTGGCTCACTCATAAGGAATTGGAAGGTGTACCAAGCGACGTGATAGAAGGTTTGGAGAGAGGGAAAGGAGAGAATGAAGGCAAATATCGGTTGACCTTCAAGTATCCGGATATGATTCCTGCTATGAAGTTCGCGGTTGATTCAGAAATCCGAAAGAAGATCTTTATCGAAAACGAGAACAAGGTATGTCACCATGTGATTGTTTGATCTATTGCTGACACGTGAAGATTTTGCAAAACGTTCCTTTGTTTTCAGAAGCTATTGTGCTCCGTGACGAGGCAGCAAGACTCCTTGGATACCCTGACTGGGCATCGTTCCGTATAGAAGACAAGATGGCCAAGACCCCCCAGACAGTCACTGACTTCCTGGGCGATTTGAAGGTACAACTTGCTCCTGGCGGGGTGAAAGAGAAGGAACATCTTCTTGAAATCAAGTCTGCGGATTTGAAGAGCCGAGGTCTAGAAGCTAGCTACGATGGGAACTATTATCTTTGGGATTCACGGTTCTATGGCCGCATGATGATCGAGAAGGAGTTTGCCATTAATGAGCAGAAGATTGCGGAATACTTTCCTCTACAATCGACCATAGAGCGCATGCTGAAGATCTTTGAAGATCTTTTTGGGTTTGTCTTTGTTGAGATTAGTAAGGAAGAGCAAGACAAGCTTTCTGGTACGTCTTTCAATTTTTGTTTCATCAATTACTGACTATTGTAGAAACTGGCCAAGGCAAAGACATAATATGGCATGAGGACGTAAAACTCTTCAGTGTCTGGGATGATGAGGGAGAGGGTGGCGGATTCGTCGGCTACCTTTATCTGGATTTACATCCTCGTCAAGGAAAGTATGGCCATGCCGCTAACTTTGGCATCCAGCCTGGATTCCTTTACCCAAAGTAAGTGACACCACTTCGTGGTGAAACCTTCCGCTAACAGACTTCAGTGGCACCCGTCGCTACCCAGCAACAGCACTCGTTTGCAATTTCTCCAAACCTACAGCTACCAAACCATCCCTGTTGAAACACGATGAAGTTGTGACCCTTTTCCATGAGCTCGGTCACGGCATTCACGATCTTGCTGGCCGGACCAAATTCTCACGCTTCCACGGCACATCTGTCGTCCGAGATTTTGTTGAGGCACCCTCCCAAATGCTTGAGAACTGGTGCTGGGCCCCTGAACAACTCAAAGCATTGTCTAGACACTATCAAACAAACGAGCCCATTCCCTCTGATTTGATCGAGAAGCAAATATCAGTAAAGCACGTCAATGATGCTCTTTTCAATCTTCGCCAGCTTCATTTCGGTATCTTCGATATGACGGTTCACACCCCTGCTTCCCATCAAGCAGCAAAGGACCTCGATATCTCTGTTCTCTACAACACTTTGAGAAGCCAAATATCAGGACTTAAAGGACCTGAAGAACAAGGTGTAGGCATGGATTGGGGCAATGGCCAGGCTACATTTGGACATTTGATTGGTGGGTATGATGCAGGTTACTATGGCTATCTCAGTAGTCAGGTTTATAGCACAGATATGTTCCACTCGGTTTTCAAGGGCAAGGAGAGAGACCCAGTCGCTGGACGAAGATATAGACACATGGTGCTTGAGAAGGGAGGGAGTCAGGATGAGTAAGTTCATTCAGATTCTCCTATGAGATGTTAAGTCGAAGAAGGCGATAACTAATCAAATTACAGGATGAAAACGTTGGAGGATTTCTTGGGCAGAAAACCCAGTTCGGAAAGCTTTTATCGTGAATTGGGATTGGTTCAGAAGTGAAGCAGCGGTACTCAAGGCGCTAAGTTAGCATTCAACATAAAAAATGCTTGACAGTAGGATTATGGAGGATAGATATATATATGGATGGTATGGGATGGGATGGCTATGGGGAGTTTAGTCAGGCATGATGATATAGGAAATGGTACCATAGAGACAGAGATAATAACAAGAATAGCAATGAGTCTATGAATAGACAAGCTCCCTTTCCGTCCAGTGTCTATTAGTTATGAATTAACAGAAGCAACGAAGCTGTATTACCAATGGGATATATAGCTTTTTACCTGCCGGTCAATAACCTCTTATGAAGGAGGTTCGGAGCCAAGTCCGGGTCGGATTAAATCTAGTCCGGATGGACAACGAACTGCCAACCTCGACCTTAATTCATCAACGCCGCTATAGAAGATCATTCGGCTACTTCGAAAGCCATAAAGATCAACAACACACTAAATTTCACACAAGTATGGACATCCAGAATGAAACAAATCTGGCGGGTACTACGAATGCTGAATCGACAGAGGTAAGCAATCAGTTGCTCATTAAGCTCTTTCATCTTACATAGCACTTTGTAATAGCGTGCTCGTTTGCGTCGCAATCAACGCAATTCACGTGCTCGAAAGCAGGCATATATTCAAGACCTGGAACAGCGCTGGGGAAAGTGCGTACAGTTAGGCGCGCAAGCCACCGTCGAGATGCAACAGGCAGCTCGTAAGGTACAAGATGAAAATAGACTGCTTCGTGGGGTGATACGCAAGCTCGGGCTTGACGAAAAGGCTTTAGAGCGGGCTCTCGATGCAGAGCGATTAGCTGAAAGTAAAGAAGCTAAAATACAGGTTGGTTGCCTGCTCCAAAGAGCAAGGGCATCGTGGACTCATTATTCTAGACTCCAGTTCCGGACGGAAATGCTCCAAATTCTACGATTAGCGCTCCTAGCGGAGAATCCATGCTACCTGATCATCTAGAAGGAAATCCAAATCTGGTCATTAACCAAGAGGATTCATCTCAAACCCTAGATCTATATAATTGGCTTGATGATCTTTCAAAAATCAAAGATGCGTTTGGCGTAGAAGCTACCTCTGTAAGTGTTACCATTTGCTCGTGCCTGCACCTTGTGGAAAGTTTTCTAATCTCAGGGTGCTTGAGAACATGTTTGACGATTTCGGGACTCAAGGCGTCCAAGATTTGTCTGGGGCTTTGTTGCACGATTCGACGACATTAGGACTTGGTGCTACTGATTTATCAACCCAATTCTGGCCGACGGAAGAGATAAGTACTATGGAACCGTTAGAAAATGGAGAATGGCCTTTATCAGCGTATTATCAATATCATTCTCAATCTTGACCACTTGATAGCTTACAATGAGGTTAGTGATGGTTGCTGATGTCTCTTCAACATATGGTATTGTGATAAGTTCCTTAGAAAACTTGTTGTGAGTTTGAAACCTTTCCCCAACGGCTTGGATGTTTGAAAGTAATATAGTTGAGACTTCTCGCCACCAACGGAATACATCTTCTCTCAGCTTGTCTAAGCTTTCTCCGTGCTAATGGCCACTGCAGCTTCCAACATGGGTATACTCTCAATTTTCCAAACTCTTGTGTCTCAAAGTAGTGAATAGAAGGTAATTTGTCATCCTATTGACTTTCAATTGTACCAATCAATCTTTACAGAGTCTATGTGTATAGAGACTATGTGTAACAACTGTCGTGTCTGGTAATCGAATCTTAAATTCTGCCACGGGACCAATTTACTCGTGATATTCACAAATATCATAGTTTATGTCAATTTATTCTAAGAGGTCATACGTTTAGTTTCAACTGCTGATATATTTTCTTGTCGGACGGACCCCATTAGATATGGGGCAGATTACGCTCATAGTGCAATATGCTCATTATATCTACTGGTTATTGTTGATTATGTTAGATTATATTATAGAAAGAATATGCTGTATGGTGAAGGGCAAATACTTAGTTTTCACCCGATAATTGGGGCAGGGAACCTGAAACGGCGCCAAATATCTATAGTCTGGCTATTTCACTGGATTGGAAATCAAGCAACTTACCCTTTTAATATCTTTGACCCAATTCGTTTAGTGTAATTCGGAAGTCCTAATAGGACTTAATGTTTTGTTTGAAAGTACCAGGGGACGCACTATACTCTAGATATTTCCATTATATTTCCTACACAACCGTCACATTTATAGTGGCGTAGTTACTCCAATATTGGCCGCAGTCCTAGCCTGCTTGCGGCTCTTTTCATTCTTTGCAAGCTTGTACTTATAGAAGCGGAGCCATGCAGCCCAGATTACCAATACCACTGCTGTCAGTGGTATTGCGAGCATCAAATATATTCTGAAATACTTGATATGCATAACATCCTCACCAGGCTTGTGTTGCCAGTTGAACATGGGCATCCCCAGAAGCGTCTAAATGCAATAAGTTAATTTCGGCTCCTGAAAGCTGTCTTTGAACAATTATAATGCAGAGTTGACATACAGCAGAATAAGTAGGAGGAAGAAAAACCATAGTCAACGTTGCAATTGCTTTCATGGACGTGCTGTCCCATCTGGTTGCCTCTGCAACGGCTTTCGAATCTTCCGCGATCTCTTTTGAGTCTGTAGCGATCTCTTTAGAGTCTCTGGCTAATTTAGTTGAGTCTTCCGCTATTTTCTTGCTTTCATTTGCAATTATTCTTGAGCCTTCCGCTATGTTCTTCGACTCTCTTGCAAGGTCCTGGTTAATTTTATTGTCTTTCTGCGCGATAAGATTCCAGATTGCGGACATTACTAATGAAGATCCATTTGTCGTCAACCTTGCCTTTTCTATGAGACTATCGTAATTACTTAAGGTTAAGTCTATATAGTTGGCAATTCGTGTACTATGCGAGGTCAAGTAATCAATTTGGTCGGCTTTGGGTAACTTTTTGAATAGCTTCAGACTGGAATTTACTTTAGCAACTTGACTCCGAGACCGGATCATTGCCTGCAGAAGATATCCTGAATCCTGGAAGTTTCGCAATACATCCCTAGTAACTTTGTCGTAATCCACACTTAGCTGTATATTGGTGCCTGTACGAACTGCGATGACCTCATCGCCAGACTTTCGGTTCAGGCCGGCTTCGTGAATTGCCATTTGAAGTTTTCCGGAGGCTTGATCGCGGAGTGTTGTCAACCTTTGTAATTGAAGATCTGAAAACAGAGCTAGTAGTAGCCAAGGATGACCGGCAGAGGTGGAATTACGTAAGAAGCTCCTGATGGTTCTTATATTTCGTTCGTTACAACCCAGAAGAAGGGCGTATGTAAGTTTAGTATCAAGGTTCCACGAAATTGCAATAGCCATATTTTGTGGATTCGAAAGATAATTCGTCATTCGCATTACACATCCTAACAAGCTACTCAGTCCTGCTCAAGGAGTACAATTTAACCCTTACCTCTCCAGTCAGAATTTTCAACTGCAAGTATACCAGAAAAGTAAGCTTCTCCACCTTCGGATATCGTACGCAGAATTGTCTTTGGAAGATGGCAGTTTTCCATTATTACGGTGGAAAATGTGGCTTGTGAAAAGGGAATTGTCAACAACGCGTTCCGCGGATCATCCGCCACTCGTTTACCAGCACTGATGTTGATTAGTTCAAATTCAGTCTAGGTTTAAAATTTCAATGCAGACAACATACATGATACGAATTTGTGATACTGGTGATTTCCCCTCGTGTAAAGGAGGTGCCTGGAAGTTTTCTTTTGTTAGTGCTAGCTATGTTTTTACCTATTTACGTGATATGGATCTCCGACCTTAGCTATCCAATTCTTGATCTCTTCGTCACTTCTTGTGTCTTCGGTAGATATAACTTCGCTAACATCCTATATACAAATTAGCCCGAAGGCAATGTGCCAAAATCCAGTTGGGTAAGAACCTTGTAAAGGCAGACTTCAAAGACAGTGGATACATTAGGTTGGAACGACAATGTCTTATTTTTTAGGTCAGTCAAGAATCGTTCCGAGTTCCACTTTTCGATATCCATATTGGCTTCGGGTATTTACTCCGACTGATTTTGTTCCCAGTCTACATACGAGGCAGCCCAGCCCAGGCAACGTCGGACCCCAAGCAGCACCCGTTAAAAAATATACGCAAAAGGACTGGTAGAGTCAATCGTGAATATATTGTTCAATAACGAGGATAATAAGGAAAAGTCAACACTTAGTGCGGCGCTAGTGGTAGACAGGCAGACGACTTTAGAATGGATGATGGCTTTTGGTCAGACTTTAGCCTGATTACACTTGGTTGTGCTCACGTAATCCGTGGTTAATTTTGCTACAATCAATTATGTTTCTACCATTTGACTTTTTGAGGAATAGCAGTTAAGGATAGCTAGATGGTAGCTACGATTGATTGATCAGTTGACCAGTTGATAGTGAATTGTTTATAAAAGAAGTCAGAAGTTCTAATCTCTCAACAGTATGGCTTAGTCAGCTACTGATTCACGAATATCGGACAGCGCGCTAAAGGCTGACTTGACCCCGCACACTTTGAGGTACTTTTACCAGAGCCTTTTGGAGCTTTTCGAATCTGTCATCTGTCATCAGATATCGATAGCTTATAGCTCTTCAGACTTTCATCAGCCTGTAACGTGTCAACATTGACTTTGACGGCGGTCAACTATTTGTACTTACGTTCGCCAAGCATGGTTTTCCAAAATATTGAAGTTAGATACATTAAAAAGACGAAACTTATCGACTTCCTAACGCGTCGGTTTGGAGCAGGAAACTACGGTGTCACGGTAAGAAGCTACAGGCTTCACTATCAAAATTTTGATATGTCTAAGAGTTGTGTCTTACAAGCATTAGCTGTCCGAAGATATATATACTCTCGATATCCCTGTAGAACTTACAGAAGTATGTTGGCAGTATAGCGAAGCTTCTGTGGTTCAGACAACTGACTCATGAGACTAGAGTGAACTCGATGCGCTAAGGGAACACACCTCTCCGGGATAATAATAGTGTGTTTCATGGATTTTGCGTGCTGCTCTGGGGAGAAAACAGCAACAAGAACGATGCTTCAATCCCTCAAAATTGCACTGCATCAGCAGGTAAATCTTTCGATACCCAACAACCTGCCACTTTCCATCCCGGTAGAAGATATCTCGATACCAATAAATACTTCTACAATAAAGGCTGTTCTACAAGAGCATGTCCAGTTCAGAGATACTGCCACTCAATATGCCGATCTCATCTGCGAGTCCGCCCCAACGCTCTTTGTGATTCTGATATACATTGACCAAGAACATCGTATATTGTCCATTGTACGGGAACACTGGACAGACACGTGCCTACCTATACTGCCTGACCAAAATACTGTACCACATCACAACCCACTCTCTAAGGCTCTGCGTAAATGGGATCCCACAGAGAGAGCCAGGTTTCAAATCCAGCAATGGCACTTCCTCCCTCCTCGATTCACAAAAGCTGGCCAGCATCTAGACCTGTACCACGCCTGCATTCTCCCTTTTACCCAGCACCGAGTTTACAAACATATCAATGAAGACAAGACCATATACGCAGTCAGAATCAACTCCCGGTGCCAAACGATCTATCACCCGGACGGATCTCCAGACATAGCCATAAAACGCTTCTCCGCTCGCTCTGTTGCGAATTTTCTGCACGAGCGTAAGATTATTACCCGGCTTGCGCAACTCCATAACAAGAATATCATGGCCCTTATCGCTACTTATAAACACCGGGGCGAATACTTCATCCTATTTCCTCTTGCTCAGTGCGATCTCGCGACATACTGGATGCAGACGAATCCAGTAAGCGATTTCAGTGAACATGTCTACTGGTTTGCTCGCTCACTGTTAGATCTCACCACCGCACTCCGTGATATGCATCATATGTCAAAAGAAGTCGGGTGTTCTTCATCAGCTAGACGCGAAGGGCTGTTTCATGGCGATATCAAACCGCAAAATATCCTCGTCATGCCTGACAAAATGCTTGTGCTTAATGATTTTGGCCTCAGCTCGTGGACCTGTGATCCAGCATTTATAGCGACGACCCGCACGTACGAAGCGCCAGAGCAAGATCTGGATGAAATAGTCGGGCTGGAAAGTGATGTGTGGTCCTTCGGCTGCGTGGCTTTCGAATTCCTAATCTGGTTGTTATATGGCGGCGAAGGCATAAGGCGTTTTGCGACTGAGCGTATTATGGCAACTCCAGGATCAGGTTTGCCAATGAAAGACGATAATTTCTATATGCTGCAATATAAGAACAAGAAAGTAGTGGGTACTAGGCTAAGAGAGACAATTAAGAGGTATGAGGAAGATATGAGAAGGAATAAGAATTTCCAGGGGGTATTAAAGGAAATTTTAGAGGTAGTGATGCAGGATATGCTTGTTGTGAATCGAAAAGATCGGGGGAGTATAGACGCAATAGCTCTGAGGTTTAGGGTCATCCTGGCTCGGTTGGAAGCAACGCGGATAAGTGAATGAAGTGCGAAGAGGAAGATGAAAAGTACGTACTGTATAGACAAAGCACTTAAGTTCGCTAAAAGTGGCGGATTATATACTGATTAGGCTACGATAAAGATAAAGAGTATCATTAGCCGCAGTTGGTCTACCGGTAGCCCTAATGTGTAATTAGGAAAACGAAAACAATCTCAACCGTAACAGAAAACATACTACTACGTACCGTATCTACCCCTTTCTCACAGATTACCAAATTTTCATCTCAGCTTCCGTATTCTTATGTGTAACTGCTCTGCCATGTGGGAGTCAAAGAGTGTTCTAGGTTAGTGTATCTCTTGATTATTGCTGGTTGCTGTAAACTAACAAACTCTTCGAGTGATTTACCGGGCCATGTGACTTATGTGACCCGATAGAGTCACAACAGCTCAGGAAATACGGAAGAAACTGAAGCTATGTATCTCTTGATTTCATGACGATGCGAAGAGAATTAAGACGTTTGATCGTTGATCCCAAACCAAGCCCATACCCACGTATTTATACACTCTAACCGCAGCAACACCTCTGAAGTGCCTACCGGTCAAGTATTTTCACTATCCTCTGAATGTTCAGACACTGTCTTCTCCTCAAAAATAAAATTTAAAATCTTTGCCAGGTCCCCGCTTTGTCGTGATCAACCCAGCCCTCGGTGTAACCTCCTTCGAAATGATGATCCAAGCATTGCGATGTTTATCAATAATGACATTCCTGGGTTTCGCATCTCCCCACGCAACTCTTGCTTTATGCAATCTTGTTAGGGTGTCTGTGATTTGGCTTGACCATCGACTTTTCAAGGCTGTTGGTGTGCTAGAGTTAACGGCGGCGGGCTATAATTGATGACAGGTCTTGAAAAAGAGGATTTGATCATTGACACAAACCCTACGTGGCTGAGATTCAGGAAGATCAGGCGCATCATCCAGGTTCTCGGAACATATTTCGGCTTTAAAAGGGTGTATAGACTGTAATTGTGTCTTTAAAGAAGCAAAGTCGTCACCAAATTCAGAGTCTATCATGATATGAGTTTAATATGTTTGGGCTCGAACAAACGAGGGCAGTGTGTTAACCTCAAACAAATACAGGAAGAACTGCTATACAAAGAGTACATGCGCGAGAACGAGAAATATAAGCAAAGAGAGTTCAAGACGCGAACCTGATTTTATATGAATTTGATATTATAGAGCCAGGCGCGATCGACTTTTCAAGAGAGGTTCTTTATAATAAATGAAATGATTAACTGCAAACACAAAGACGTGGTGGCTACCTTCGCTGCGGTGGTCGCAGTGGGCACGGCATGTTGATATACCTCTATTCTGTAGGGGAAGCTGTCATAGCCTGCCTCTTTTTTCAAATTGTGGTTGCTTCAACAGTTTGACAGTGGATGTTGACTACGTCGGGGGACATTCAACGGGTCGAGGAGAGGTTGGCTCTGTTTGACCAAAGGTCGGTGTGCCTCTGCTAGCTGTTGTGGGATCAGTTTACCGCCCCCGAAAGGATGATACTTTAATGGAATGCGGAAGGACTCGTCAGATATATGAGAAGCCTTCGTCAAACTTGTTATCACTGACTGTACAGAGGAGATTTGTAGCCATCACGGTTGGCAGTAGCTAATGGATCTTGGGCCATGAAAAAACATACAGGAAGGAGAAGCGGGCATCGGAGAACACAGGATGGCAGTGCTTCCTCGCAGGATCTTTCGAAGAGAGAAGTGAAATAGCGAGCGTAAGTGAAGTGACCAATATCACTAGACTTTAGTGGGGTGTGCCAAGTACTGTAAAAAAACAAGATCGTCACTGACAGCAATTTACCATCCACTATTTCGAACCGAATTTACCGCAGCCTAAAGTAAACGACACCGAACTTCCGCCAATTGTGGAATGTCAATGTGTTGTGTTAATTTATTTTTCGCAGGTGATCTTTCAAGTTCTCCAATGGAAAGCACAAATGAAAGTGGAACTAAAAGCATGAATTTGTATATAAAGCATAATCTTCCAAAATCCTGAAAATGATACCGTCCAGATTTCAACGTTTTTCAAATCTGCTCAATATGCAGCTGCTCCCTGTTCTTATAGCCTCTGCCTCTTTGGTTAACGCCCACTACAACTTCAATGCCTTGATTTACGGTGGTACTACTCAAGCAACCTGGCAACAAGGTAATTACTTTATCTCATTCTCGTCTTATCTAAACATTCTGCAGTCCGAAAGCGATCCGACTCGGACAGCCATGGGCCGGTAACAGACACTTCATTGCTGGATATCCGATGTGGAAAGGATGCATCCACCGCATTTGCTGCAGGCATCCTGTCAGTGGCCGCAGGAGAGACTCTCAACTTTGCCGTCGACCCAACCATTCAGCATCCTGGTCCAAGTCTAGCCTACTTGGCTAAAGTTCCAGCTGGAAAGACTGCTGCTACCTGGGACGGGAGTGGTGCTGTTTGGTTCAAGGTTTGGGAACAAGGTCCTACTGCTCTCAATACAAATGGAGGAGTTTGGCCATCAAGTGGTACGTACTGGCTATCTGTAAAAAGCTGTTGCTAATAGATTATAGGTTTGAAGACTCTCGGCTTCCAAATCCCAAAAGCCACACCATCTGGTGATTATCTTGCACGAATTGAGCACATTGGTCTTCACGCTGCAGGCCAAAAGAATGGTGCACAGTTTTATCTGTCTTGCGGACAAATCACGGTCACGGGCGGTGGCAGTGGAACTCCAAGCCCTTTGGTTTCGTTCCCTGGAGCTTACTCGGCAACTGACCCTGGAATTATGATCCAAATCTACTACCCTGTGGTTCGTTACGCTTTTACAAAATCTTATAGTGCTGATACTAACCATTTCTATGTAGCCAACTAGCTATACCATTCCTGGCCCAAAGGTCTGGACTGGATAGATAAGGGAACAAGCTGGGCCGAAAAGAATAGAGCCAAATTATGAAAACCCTTGTGACAATATGACTAGCTTAAGATCTAATTCTGCGTGGTTGTTTTGACTTGAAGCAATAAACAGAATTCCCGGTCGTATGACTATTTTTCAGGATTATTGACATAAATTTTCGAAATTTAAAAATCCACCCCGTTGAGAATATTTGAGAACTTGACCAAAATTTAAAAGACTTGAAAATAGATCCCTTGGATTTAATTCAGCTAACTCTTATGCCGGGACGGATGCATAGTAAGAGATCACACCCCTTGTGTGTGATGATGCGATCTGTATTAATCAATCCAATATGAATAAGGAATTTATGCCACTATTCAGTACACCAAAGTAAAATATTTCAGATACAATTAGCCCAAAGTGTAGTCTTGCAGACAAATTCGCTCCCTACTTTGGGGCTGCAGGCGTACCCCTTCTTGGTGTTCGAAATCGGCTTCGATAGGAAGCCCTGTTCAAAACCCTTGTTTTATCCGATAAAAGTAACTTCAATTCAGGAATTAACATAGGTCCTCAGGCGAGATAGACAGGCTTTGTTGCAACATCTTCTTTTATAATCCACTTGTCCTCTGTATTATCTTCTTAAGGTTTCCAATCTTGATCCGAAAACCCCACGAAAGCTGCCGAAAGTTGCCAAAGCTAGACTTCCTAATTTCCTAATACTACCAGATATATTATCTGGCAGGCCAATCAACATATCTTAAACTCTATCAATAATAGAGGCCCCTAGCGACCATACCAGAACTTTAGTTGTTATTTGCCATGGGTCAAGACGAACTTTTGCTGCCCAATGATATATGATTCCTGAGGATCCGTAAAGTATAATACTTTATTATCTAGCATAAGTATCTAATTAATTTGTCAGTCTGCCGCTTCAACTATTTTGTTGGATAGCTTGTCGCTTCTTCTGAATATTGAATCCATTAGATTTGTGGATAATTTTAAAAATTCTATTGAGAAATAAAATACACATGAACAATAGTCTATTATATATTTATCAATCTGATAATTTGAATAGCACCCTACAGAAAAAGTTTTCGAGTATATCACAAGAGCACATCTTTGCAAAGCACTTATAGAAGAAATAATGATTCAGACAAGACACGGAAACCAGAGTAAAGTGTGCTTTAGTGTTTGTCTGATAAAATATGATTTAATAGAATATAGAGAAACAGCATCGACACAAAGCAAATCAATATCTGCGTTATAAGCGGAGAAAAAAGAAGAAAAAAGAATGACATAGCAATCAAATAACCTTAGCCAGATTATGGCTGCCATTTCTAACACAGCCTTCCGCCGGTTTGATCTGCGGACCTAAACTTAAGAATAAATTCCTTAAGCTATAATACAGTCCTCATTGAGTGACGTAGAAGGATTGGCGCAAGAGGGAGGAGTCACAGGACTGCCATCGTATGCCACGATCTGTATCGAGCCGATAATCGTAGGAGTTTCATTGTACAAGTCAACCTCGATATTTGTGACTGTTGTTGTCAAGCCTCCGTCGTTGCTCTCTGGGTACTGGCAACTAAGCTGGTCAAAGGCCGTTTGCCAATTACTAGCAGGATCTGTGCTCCACCCCGAGGTTGACCCTCCAAACGCACATACACTCCAGTCCAAACCATTTGAGTTCCTTTATGTGAGTACCGTTAGTATGCTATCTTTATCTCTTGGATACTTTCTATAAATAAAGCCTTTCTGAAACTTACCATCTAACATCATCGTATGAAATTTGTCGCCGATGAAACTTATCATAGCGAATGGTCAGGTTGGACTCTGCTGCTCTGTGCATATGGTGTATGAAACTGCCGGATCTCTCATCGTAAAAGGCTGTGGTATGATACTAAGTAACAGGAGAGTCAGCATGTCTGTTGATAATGATTGATAAAACCAACAAGTCACATGTCATTTGTTTACACCTTAAACACTGGGAAGAGGAGAAATGGAATCCCCTCTCATATCTTAAAACTGGAAAATTAGAGAGCGGGCGGGTTTTAGTCCATACCTTGCCATCAATGCCATCTATCTCGAATAATGGACTGCGCTGCTGGATTCCGTTACCCATATCTCTAGTCTGGAACGCAACATGCTCGCCAGCGTCGATACCGTCCCGTCTCATAATTCCGGACAAATATTCAAAGTTGGCATTATTTATCATGTGTCGTTTCCTGACATTGTTGATGTTGCCTAAGGCCATGTTCAGATTTTGGTTAACAGTCTGGCCTATCGCAGCTCCCCCAGAGCCCGCAATATATGAGCCTACATAGCCAATAACTATGAAACTTCTGGTCAGCAAGTATTTCAAAGTAAAAGGACAGATAACCTACTGGTAGCTATTGGCGCTGCAACACAGCCGAATTTTGATAAGGCATTCGTGGTATCAATGGTTGCACAACCTATTGCGAAGGCTGCGATCGTGATACTACCCCCAGCTGCCCCAAGTGCAATTCCCAGAGAAAACCCTATTATAATATTAGTTAAAGAAGATATGCTTCAGAAGAAGCGGACTTGATTAAGGGTAGATCTTTAAATCATTCAACTGGGAGAAAATTATAGAGTATTCTACTGCAGAGACTCCACATTTCCACTAGGTAGAATGAAACTCTTATGGAGTGAACTTACGACTAAAACCAATGTCAGGAGAATTAACAGTTGCAATGCTTAATCCCTTGTAATTAGAAAGTCTTACTCCGTAAGGAACAACATCTTTGGTTGACGCAGGAGCATTTGCGGAGGTGCCATCGGACTTGACCGAGAAACCTCTGACTAGGTGGTCGGGCTCTGTATAACACACATCGATAGTGTAACTGTAGAGATTGTTTGTACAAGCTGTATCAGAAAAGAACGTAACCGTCTCTCCCGGTGCAACATTGGCAAGAATGACCGACTTCGTAGGATCCAAGTAGGACATATCATAACATGAGATGCCAGGCAGTTCTTTTCTTCCATATAGTGGTTGGCCAGTACAGTTTGTATCGGAAAGAAATGTCAGATCAGCACCGAATACGGAACTGACCCACCAAAAGATGGCAATCTTGAAAGCAGTCATGATAAGTGAATAGATTTTCGAAAGTTGACAAGTTCGCGAGTTACTTTGGCATCAAGAGACAAGTATTCAGCTGGCGTGTATGGATCTCTGGTTATTTTGGAGATCCTTTTACTCATAATTTGCGGACTTTATATACATATAGTCTCTGTTCGAATCAAAGAGCACATAGGAGCAACATCAGCTCTATCGTTTCCTATGACGGCGATTGGTTTCCTACACAATTCTCTGATCAACAACTCATGACTGCACTGTTCCCCTGATCTCAGCCTGGTTCTGCTGTGCCTTTGGCTGACCGATTCTTGCATCTTTAAGCAACACAGTGCTGGCAAGCTTACTAGTACCAGAGATCGAATTCCGTTTTCTCTCGTAAAGCCCAATCAATATACCAACACCTCCCAACAACCACTCATTAGGCAATTGTAGCCTGGTAAATATCCTTGTGCTTCCCCTTCATGATCCTGCAAGACGGGAAAAGACCCAATGTCATATGTTGGTAATGCAACGACGATCTTCACTAAGCTTCCCCAAGAAAGCTTAGCCTGCAAGGGCACGAAAACCAGATTGCGTAAACGAAATATTATAAATGGCCAGCTCGGAACTTCGCTTCCTAACACTAATTCTCAAATATCACTTAGATATCGACCCAAAAATTGATTCTACTACAAAAAATAGATATCATGACATCACTTACAGCTACTGCTGTGTTGCGAATCTCAGTCCTTGCACTAAGCCAATCAAATGAATTATTCAGCTGTTTCAACCCATGGATTATCACAACCAGCGCAACCTCTAATGAGCTTGGATACTGGTTTCTTCTCGATCCAATCGTTTTAACGTTGCTTTTTGCTATATTAGAGCCACCGACGACGCGTGATATTCTACGGTTGGAAGTGCCGCCTTGGACTATCCTGCTAGGAGTGGCACCGTTACATTTGGCCTGGTCGCTCACCTCTATGGATGTTTACAAAGCGTTACGCAATCAATTTCAACAGTCAATAGGTACTGAGGGACAGAAATTCGCAGGGATTTTACCAACTGGTTCCAGGAGCGGGAGCACGAGTCAAACTGCGATTCAGCGGATTTACATTGCTATAACCTTTGTTCTTCCCGTTATCACGTCTACTGTGCTTAATGCAACCTTACTATTGCTTTCTCACAGTCTTAATGCGCCATCTATTATCGAAAGCACATGGATCCTACTACAGGCTGGCGCCGCAGTACTCTTCTTCCTATCTAGTCGCTATGCAGACTACGTCATTTACAAAACAATTGGTCGTAAAAGTGCTATAGGTACTGCGGTCATCTGCCAGATAATACTTATTTCTATTCGAGCGTATACGAGGACCTTTGTTGATGTAAAACCATTGGCGCCTTTCCAGATTCCTGATTCTAGGGAGGCAGAACAAATGTTCAGGTCCGACCGTTACGTATGGAAGTGGGATCCCCTATCACAATCGGAAGTGTTCGCCGCTTGGTGGTGGATGCTTACTCTCACCGGCGGCTTTATGATGCTTGCTAGCCGCTATCTCATGCTTGGTGGCATTATTGAGCAGGCAAGGTGAGTTGAAGTTCCGTAAAGGTTATACACGAGCTAAGTGTCGTAGAAATCGGCCAACCACAGCAGGAGCGTATGCTATATCAGGGTCGGCTTAATGCACACGAACACCTGTTACTTGATTGGTAAAGGTTTGAAGTTTTGGGGCATGATGTCTTTCTTCAGAATAAACGGGTATTAAGGTAATATGACAAAGACCCTGGCTAGGGCAAGGATGAGGGAAGCAGTATTTAAGAAGTCTTGATATATTCTCTTAAAGTTAAGCATTTATCAAATCGATTTCATTTTCCCCCGCGAAGAGATCTCTTCTCCAATCCATACTTCCCTTATATCATCTCTCGCCTCAAAAGTTATCATCTTTACTATACGTCAACTTATTATATCAACATGATTTTTAAACTCTTCCCAATCTTGGCAGCTCTTGTCTCCAACGGCCTCACAGTGAATGTTGCAGGTTACCTTGGCAACGCCTGCAACGGAGAAGAGCTCTTTGGATATACCTCTCCAACCGATGGGACCTGTGTCGATCTTTCTGGGACTCAAGGTGCTGAGTCTCTTACGGTCACTTGTACGTAATAAATATACTACTCCTTAACGATCTCTTTTGATATGGAGCTTGCAAACTGAGAGTCGTTCCGGGAGTTAAGCTGAGGCAAGGAAGAGAAGTTATGTTACCTCTCAGGTCCTAGGACGGCTTACAGCCCTCTGGTAGCCTTCTAAAGCTCATAATATGATATACTGATGTGTGGAGCAGCTTTCGGAGAAGGTGAATTCATCACCTTTTACTCTGACACGGCTTGTAGCGGCACCCAGGCTGGAACTTCGAATGAGGACCAGTGTTTCTTGGTTCCATCTACAATAGGTGTTCAGTCCTTTGTAGCGGAAGCTGCTATCTCTAAGACATCTATGGAATTCCGTTCGTAGTTCTCGGTATAAACAAGTCAGTCGTCGCTTCGGAATTTGAACTCTGGCTTGCGCCAGTATGGTATTTATGATTGGTTTCATATTTGGATTAGACATTATATAGTCCCAATGTCAAAAATAACACCCACTCTCGCAAGTCCGTCTTATAAATATGATGGAGCTTGATGACGATGAATTAAGAACTTTGGTATTATTGTCCCCACTTATTTAGTCTTGAAGCAATCTTCCGTGCTGCTTGAACAGCTTGGTCTAGATGTGTGATTCCTTTCATATTACCGGGTTTAGTTTCAAAACTGCCCAAATGCCATTTCGAAAACTAGTCTCGGGCATTTGGCAACCTAAGAGGGCTAAGCAGGCTCTATCAAATGCAATACGCATAACAATCTCCCAAGTTCTAGAATGGTATATTCTGACTTTTGCAAGCAAGATTGAAAATGCTGTATATTTGAACTACAAAAGTGCCTTATTATGACGTTATGGGTCTAAAAAGAGATCGTTCAAAAGTCGACAATTCTAGTCGGATAGTTCAAATCCATTCATTCAAACGTCAGGGTGACTCGTTTTCAGGTGCACATCGATCTGTAGTTGATCTCCGCGAGCGCCAAAGTTCAAGTAGAATGAAACTTGCGACTATATAAGACAGCCCAGCGAAAATTTGGGCATAAAGGTAACTCCGAACTCCTAATTCGGATCTTCTCAGCTCTAACGCAATGACCTCTGCAACTAAATATGAATTAGTTCAAAACATCGAGGTGTATCATAGATCCTTACAAGCAGTTGGCAAAACCACAGAGAGCCATGCAATCGAAAGAAACGCCGGAAGCTCTTTGAGCCCTACAATATCTGCTGCAAGGGGACCAATTACCTTCGAGGAATGTCAGTAACTTGAAGGTTTTGAATATGTAAAACTGATTGGCAACTCACCGCCCAAAAGACGCCCAGAATAGCCCCGCTTATAAAAGCAAATACTAACAGTACTCTGTACAATGTCGTCGGCATCCAGAGCACAAATACCAATATGCCGCAAGTAAATGTCAGGATCCCAGCAACTTCGACTCTCCCCCATCGATCACTTGCATAACCAATCAAAGGCCGTCCAAACGCTGCCCCTAAATTGAGTATTGCAGCAACAGTAGCAGATTCAGAATTTGAGCTGCCAATAGCTAAAGCATAGTCTGATAGAGAGAACATAAGAGTGATGTAACCAAACATCATCACGAAGCTCCATGATAGAAGAAGCTTGACTTGATAGGAACCTAGTAAGCGAAAGTTGAACATTCGCTGATCTGGTTGAATCTCTTTGTTTCGAGACCGAATAAGAAGTGTAGCAACTAAGTTGATGAAGAAGACTACCAAAGCGGTGATTCTCAGAGACCATACTAATCCCACACTGTTTAGCATTGCCTGAGTCGAAAAACATATGATGAGTCCCCCAATGCCCGATCCTGCTGAGCATATTCCATTGGCGAGACTTCTCTTCTTGGAGAACCACTGTGGAATGATAGCTGTCGCAGGTATATAGATCAATCCCACACCCAGACCAACGCAGATCCCCTGTGATAGATAAAGTTGCCAGACTTTCGATGCAAAGGATGCTCCAATAAAACCGCTGGGTAGTAAAACTACACCGAGAAACATAGGTGCCCTGACGCCATAAAGTCTCGTCATCAAAGTTGCAAAAGGTGCAACTAACAAAGCGAACGAGAAGTTGAAACCGCCAATAAATGCGAAATCGAGAGGTTTTCCTTCAGGAAATATGTTGTGAGACAAATAATACGCCAAGTACACGCTATAGCTCTTAGAGACGCACATAAATATTAGTATTAGTATTAGTTGAGAAGATTCTTCGCTCGTTGACATCTTACCGCCACAACACCCCAGGTAAAGCCATTGATGAAGAATTGTCCCAAAACGCACACCCATCCATACCCACCATCAGGGGGGCTAGAGACATCATTTGAATTAAGATCGAATGTCTCATCTCCTGATTCAAAGGATGCCGAAGCTGAATTACGCATTGACGTTGGACGAGTAAATTGTTGTGACCTGAATCTGGCAGGCGTTAACCGTGTATGTATAGCTACGAAAAGAAAATACACACAAAATTTGGGTGTGCATTGAGTTTACCATAGTTTACACATAGGTGGGGGCAGTAATCAACATGATATAAATACTGATGTAGTTACTTCCGACCTAGTAAACACCCATGGCCATCAGCGATGACAGACTGCTGCACGCTGATTGGCCTCGCCTACAGCAACTCTTAGAGGTGAGTGGCAAGTTAGCATCAAAGTTAAAACTGCCAATTGTGAAGAAAGCAAACATCTTTTCTCCTACGAGCTCTCAGTTTGTTGTCATAATGTATCAAATACAGGTTATTTTCTGTTGTTTGAGATACTTAAATGTATCATAGACTAAAGAATATAATTCTGTCTGCTATTGACATCTTGGTGCCTGGTGCTGTACTTTGGGATCGGTAGCTCAAATTGAGATGGGCAACTATTAAATCAAGATTTACGTATCGTCATATCATAGGTACTCGTTCTACAAGTTGTGGAAAAATTATACCAGTACAGTTGTAAGGGGTAAAATCTAGGAGAGACAAGGCCCCTATTTTCAATGATCTTTAGCATGATTTATATGAGAAGAAAGTAGATATTTGGGCGATGAATAGGATAACATGATGCCTTCATAATCAAGCTAACTTTATATGAATTTCTACAGAAGCTTCGGTCTAGATCATCTTCAATTTTACTCAAGAACAACTTCTGAGGTCTGCGCAAATATATTTTTGACTGGAGTTGCCCTTTCAATGCTTCCTGAAAACTGTTAAGATTAACAAACTGATGTAGTGCAAGCTCGAATTTTCACTCTTCCTAATAACTTTAATCTCTCACTCCGTTCAGAGCTCTCGAGTGCTAGTTTCATAGAGTCTTTGATGGACGTAGCAATTTCTCATCCGCCTTTCGCTTTTCACAGGCCGGGCAAAGGACCAACTGGAAGTCAAGAAGCAGGTTAGCTAAGATGGTCCCAAAAGCAAGATCTAGATAGAGATAGCATACCGTCTTTTAGGCCGTAATCTGCTGTTTTGCTCTAAAGGAGAACTCCTTCGCCAAGTATGGCAGGGTGAAGGGCTGGTAGAGTTTGATGGTGGTAGAGGTAGGTGAGCTTGGCTGTTCAGACATAATAACCAATGTCTCCTAGGAGGATCAGACAAGCTGCGCCTGTTAGTATATTGGGTCTACCGAATGTACAGTACACAGGGTAAAGTATTGCTCAATAATTAGACAAGGATGCGCCAAACCCTTTAATTGGTTTAATCATGTAGCCAGTCTCCCGTTCATTGAACTGTACCAATAGATAATATTGTCCACATTTGTACGAAGTAGGTTTTCCGATTATCGTCCACCATTCTCAAGCAACCTCCAGCGGGTGGTTTTGTTGGGCGGGTGGGCCGTGGCGACTGGGGCTATGCTGACGATCGCCATGCACTTCGGACATACGTATGCCACACTACTATTGGTTGACACTAGACGAGACGTACTGTACATATATTAACAACTACATGCCGCTGAGTTGCAGCCTAGCTTCTAGGGCTTCGTCACTCTCATTATATAAGTATCACTCTCTCTCACCACCTCTCCTGCAACACCATTTACAACCAAATTCACAAATATCTCACCGTCATAACATCGGCAAGCAAGAATCGAATCATCCAAAGATTAGAAGAAGACAGTTGTTGAAATTGAACTG
>Ga0247734_1000243_pt1 | contig 48527 bp, 55 predicted proteins | sample UWRJL103311B2_FD_180933 | JGI IMG/M metagenome (GOLD analysis project Ga0247734, IMG submission 180933) | Plant litter microbial communities from Arlington Agricultural Research Station in Wisconsin, United States - UWRJ-L103-311B-2 | ecosystem: Environmental > Terrestrial > Plant litter >...
TGGGGCTGCAGATTGAGGGTCGACATTCGATAGGCCAGAAAAAGGCGAAGATGTAGGCACCATTAGCAGAGAAAGCGTTTGGGGCCCAGATGGCGTGAGTTTTTCTTCTCTACCATTTTCAATGTGGTAGGCATGAATGCCGTTGATGGCGTATAGCAGCTTGGGGTCCTGGGAGACGTCAGTTGGAAACCTCATGTTCGCTGTAAGCTTGCATACGTTGTGTCCGGCCATATCGACGACTCAGGCTGTATTATATCTCACTCAAATTCCCACAATCTTGTAGTTGAAACTACTGCAACGGTTGGATCAGTCCAAGTGAAACGGGGTCCGACTTTCTGTAACGAGATTAGATACTCGGAATAGAGGGGCACAGATATGACGGGTGAGAATTGTTGCTCGGAATGGAAGCAGAGGTGCAGAGTTGCAGTAGTGAAGTAATAAAGAATGCGAGAGTCTATTCTGGACGACGGGGACCTGGAAATAGAAGTTGGTGCTTCAACCAAGCGCGCGTAACAAATAGCTTGGATAACCGCCCGACACTGACGTCGATATTGTCGGGACCAATCACAGGGCGCAACGGGAGTTAAATTTAAAGTTTCGTGCACCGCCACACTATGTTTGCCCCTCAACCCCGCCAATGGCTAGTTATGCAGGTTATATAAGTTATGCACACTTACTGTACAAAACACGTTATGCAAGTCAAGTCATGTACTGAGTAGTGCCTTAGTCAAGATGCATTGTTGTGGCATATTAAGTTGAATTATCAAATTGAATGAAGAAGTACTTTGACAATAGTTAAAATCACCCCAAAATAAAAACCATTCGATAATGTGTGTCAAGGTAGATGAATAAGAAAAGTAGCTCTTCTCATGCAATTGTACTGTACTCCGAATGTATGGTGACTTCCATACGTCTAACAGGTCACAAAGCAGAAGACTATTAGAAGGGTCTTCAACCCTATACATCAGGGTTCGGGACAGATAGTCAAAACCTGCTACCTTGCTCTTCTAGTGCTGATGGAGAGTCTATTGTGTTAAATAATTGCGTGAGCGCTAGCCTGGCTTATTGCTTGGGAGTGTTTCTTTTTATAATCTCATGAATTTTCATTCTCTCAAAAAAACCTCAATCATCCTTCCAGGCTTCCTCCTCCAAAAAGTCTTCTAGTATTGAATTTCCATCATTGATTAACCCCTCAGGCCTGGCTTCTGCCTTCAGCTCCAGGCGTTTGGACATCTCGGTGACCAGCTTTCGGAATCGAGCTAATTGTGGATCGTCATCACCCTTCAGCTCTTTCAACTGCTCCAAGTATTTCATTGCCAAATCATCCGTATCAGCCCGCCGACCTTCAGCTTCGTAAGTCTTCAGCAATTTCTCAAAACCCTCAAATGAAAACCGGTTAACAGCGCCAAATGTTTTAATACGACCTCTAAAAAACTTCTGCCTGAATACACTGGCCTCCTCATACCGCTTCGTTTCACCGAGAAGCTCAGCGAGTTCAAAGGTTGTATACAAAGTGTCTTGATCTCCTTCCCCTATTGAATGAAGCTGCCGATCTAAGACATCCCGAAGGAGTTCCTCGCTTTCGCGCAGCCTTCCCTGCTTGCGCCAGGCGGTAGCAAGTCGATAGTCTAATGCCATGACATTTTCATGATACATATGCAGTAATGACCTTGCTTTCGCTCTTGCCATCTGTGACATTCTCTCGCATTCATCATATTTGCCTTGCTCCCATAGGGTTCGGCAAAGCATCTGCAGGGTCCTGGCGTAAAAGGCCTTGACCATGTCGGTCTGTTGGTCCAGGATGGATTGTCCTATTTCTATAACGATATATAGTAGCTCTTCACACAATTTGTATTTCTTAGCATTCATCAAACACATAGCTAGGAATTGAAGACATTGCCGAGCGAAGTTATCTTTCGGACCAAATTTGCAGAGACTGATTTGTACCACCTGTCGCTGGATTTCCTCCTCTGCATTTTGATCTTCTCCAAGTGAGCCTGCAATCCTGGCTTTAGTCGAAAAGCTTTTAAGAAAGATGGGATGATCAGATGGAAAGATGCGAGCGGCTTTTTCGTGGGTTTGATTATGGTACTGGCTAGCTTGCGCATATCCCCCTTGGTTGTACATTGCACCAGCAACATTACACATGGTATCAACGGTTTCCGTAGAGTTCGGTCCAAAGATATTCGAGCTAGAGACGATCATTTTGCGAAATAAAATCTCGGCCTCCTTATACTTTCCTGTTCGCATCATAGCAGCGGCATTTCCTCTCATGATGTGGTACCAACGAATGTCATTTTCCGGATACATTGTTTCTAATGTATTCAATGAGGCTTTATAGGCTTCCTCGTTGACCATGGTTGGGATTCTGGTGTTAGGCGACCCGGAGAGGACTTCGACTGAACTTGGAAAAGGATACACCTCATTGTATGGACTCGAATATATATACACGACACCGGAGGGCAAAAAAGCATCAAGATTGCTGCCCCATGCTGCGATTTTCAGTGGATTTGGAGCAGAACTCTGACGATTCATCACACCATGCTGAGAATAATGCGAAACCCATCGGCTGGGATCGCCAGTGTCCATCGTCACATCCTCTGAAGTACCACTGCCGACCAAGTCTCTTACTGAGACATAATTAAGGTCATATGTTTCCTGCAACTGGGACTCTAGAGGTTGCGTGATGGGTTGTGGTCCTTCATTTGCTAGTTGGAGTTTCAGGATATATATCAGTTTTGAAATCTCAGAAGGCTCATTTTCCTCATGGCGTGAACTTTCCACATAGATATGACTACGGTCAATTTCCGTGATATCTGAACTTTCATCTACAATAGCTGGACCATCCTCTTGTTGGGCTGTGGAAATGGTCCGATGATGCTGAGACTGTCCGCCCGGTTCTGGGTGTCTTACATCTAGCCTTTTGTCAGCGTATCCTAAATAAGTTTTGATTTGGATACTCACTTTCCGGAGGCTGCGTTGCACGCTGCCTGATACTAGTGGAAGATTTCTCTTTTAGCTGCTCAAATTTGTCATCGCCTGCATCTGGATGGAAATCGATAGTTTGTGACCCTGGTATTGCTTCTTTCGGCGCATCTTTTCGCTTCTCGTTTTTACGGAACCCCCACTGATTTAATCTCCCCGTAAGCTGTCGTTTACTAGAGTAACATAGTCAGTTCTTCGGTGCTTTGAAAAAGAGAGTTGGGGGATTACGTCAGAAGAACCCCATGTTCTCGTTCGAGAATCTGGGTCATGCGTGTTAGTGTGCTCCATTCTTCTATGTAAATACGCCAAATGACTGGCTTCAATTCTTCCCATTCGGCACTGGATAGCTGCCGTCTAACTTTGCGTTGGCTTATTCTTTGAGGGAGGTTCTGGAGGTCCTGAGGTCCCGAGGAATACTCTGGTTGCTCCTCTTGTCGAAGTCCTAAGGGCTGCATTCCGGAATCTGGTGGTGGGGTTCAAGGCGCGTAAATTAGAATTATTGCACAACACACCAAGGCGAAGTTTCCATCGACAAAATATGTCGATATCAAACGGAAACAATCAGATGTTCTATCACGTCGAAAATAGCAGCCTTAAATTTGAGCTGCATGAATCTTCTATTATTATCTCCCAAGATCACGCTTAAATGCAAACTCGGTCATACAGGCTCTTAGCCTTGGTGTGGTTGGGTGCACGCACTGTGTTTGTGTCCACAGATTGCTAAGCAAAATGAAATGCCAAAGGTGTTCCCATGTTGGTCACTATCAAGGATCGAACTATTAGGATGGAGAAGCATCCCATAATCAGATACAAGGAAGGGGAAGAGATATCTTAAATAGATATCAAGGTTTCACGTGAAAAGCTAGTCATCTCTAATCGGGTGGATATGCCGTATACCGTACTTTCTGGGTGGAGCTGTGAATCCTTGATCCTCAAACCTCGTCTTCTCTTTCTTTGCCTCTGATTGTGTTCTATTGTCATAAATAATTCATTCATGAAACCCCGCCTTCAACGCATGAATATCCTACTTTCATATCGACCGTGATTCTTCATTGGCAGGGCTATTAGGCTACTGGCATTCGGGTCAGTATAGCACAGTATTTTGAATAATGGAAACCAGACAGGGTATACCCAATGGAGAAGTAGGGCAACGAGGTTCTAGCGGATTTGTATGTTCATGAAAAGTGCGCCGATGACTGTTGTATTGTGCATTTATTACGTGCGAAATTTAACACATTTCGAGGGTGGGGCTCACTTAAGTCACGAATTCTGCGGCGACTATGGAGGGAATGAGATTGAACAAAACACAGATTTAGTTGGTTTTCAATTATAATCCTATTAAATATAGTGGAATCTACATTGAAGTTAAAGACCAAAATCAGCATTCATCTCCATTTGGCGTATAATCGCGACCTCTAGTTCAGGCTCAGATTTATGCAAGATTTACACCTCTGCATGCGCCTAACAAAACATCTTGTAGAATCTGGTTGACACGTTAGTTACTATTCTTTTCTCGTGGATTAAAAACTCACCTCTTCCACTTCGGCATCTGTGCTTTCTCCACGCGATCCGCCTCTATGAGTGCCGCTGTATCCAATTCCCTTCGTCCGGTCTGCAGATCCATGTCCGCTGTTCTCATAAAAGGCGTCTTGTAGTAAATCTTATATGGCAAGTAAAACAAAATCACTACCGGGAACGCCAGGTAGCTCAAAAAGAATCCCTCGGCCCTATCCCTGGCGGTCTTTTCACCATATCCAATGGGCCAAGCAGCAGTCCAGAACTGTGCGATCAATACTAGAATATTGAGAGTGAGTCCGATCCATGAACCAACAACTCCGGCTTGTGATTTGAATGCAAGTTCGTCGAGAGAATGGCCTTGTTTTTTCCAAGCGGAACGGAAGCGGATGTGGGCTGCACAAATACTAGCCCAGGTGAAGATAGAACTGAGACCGCTCAGAGAATAGAGCCAGTTTAGTGCGGTACTGGATGTATCGGAACCACCAGCCACGACGTAGCAAAGAACGCCCAGAATACTTGCTGCGATAATGGATACTAGGGGCCGACCTTTGCGATCGATGTAGGCGAATATTTTGGGGGCTTGGTTTTGTTCCGCTAATGCTGCGAGAGTTCTGGACGAGCCATAGATTGAGGAGTTGCCTACCGATAACACGGCGATGAGAATTACAACATTCATCACGGATGGCAAGACTGATATTCCAGCATTGTTGATGGCAATGACGAATGGTGATGCTTTAGCGTCAGTCGAGCTCTCTCCTAGCAATCTTGGGTCTCCGTATGGTACCAAAAGGGAGACAACAGTCAGAGCCACGATGTAAAACAGTGCAATGCGCCAAAACACTTGCTTGATAGCTCTTGGAAGGGTTTTGCGGGGGTTGTCGGCCTCTGCGGCGGCAAGACCAACCAATTCGGTACCAGCGAAGGAAAACGCGGCTGTGACAAACACACTACAAAGACCTTTGAACCCGGAGTGGAATGCTCCTGATGCAATTGACCCAGCAGGTACTCCTCCCTCAGTGTATCCCGCGTAATTTGGTTCCACGTTGTTGCTCTGCCAATACCTACCGCCGATATATCCACCATCTGGACCACCTCCGCAGTTCTATACCTGAAATTAGTAATTTGAACAACACCAATTCGAGAAAAATATTTTTGGCTTACCAAAATGATACCTAGGATGATGAACCCAATCACCGCGATAACCTTGATGATAGCAAACACAAATTCAGCTTCACCGTATCCGCGCACACCAAAGAAGTTGATGGCAACAATAACGACTAGAAAAATCGTGACCCAAGCAGCAGGATTGGTGTCTCTTGCACCAGGCCAGAAATCAAGAGTGATACTTGCGGCTACGATTTCAAGTGGTAATACAACGAGCCATTGCATTGCATAACTAAGATTTTATGTCAGTACCACGAAACTCGAAATAAAGTGGATAACTTACTTCCAGCCCATTGCGAATCCCCATGCGGGATCGAGGAAGCGAGTCGAATAAGCAGAGAATGATCCGGCAACGGGGAATAGGACAGCCATTTCCCCCAAGGCATGAACAGTACAGAACATCAGAATACCGATGATGATGAACGCAATTACTAGAGAAGCTGGACCACCAGTATTCAAAGCTGCACCTGAGGTGACGAAGAGGCCGGTTCCTGATTCGCATTAGTTGTGTCTAGTAAAAGTATTGCGAGATGGGCGCACCAATAGAACCTCCAATTGCAATCTATACACTGCGTTAGCCTCCATACCAAACAAAACCCTTTTCCATGTTAAATGCTCGAGTCTGTCTCCCTTTTTATTGAATAATAAAGAGAAAGTCATAAACAAGTGTCTGCTCGGAGAAGTCTCTACCAACTCACCATCTGCATATGTCTCGACTTCAATTTATGAGCCAACCCAGAATTCGCTGTTCGCTCCGCTGCAGTCTTATGATCAAATCCATGTCCACCATGAGGATCAATCGACTGTCCCGGTTTGATAACATGCGCATTTGGATCCCTCCTGAAGCTGTCGACGAACCGCCGTTGCCAAGGGTCTTTAGTTGCGGGCTCAGAATCCCATGCTTCTGTAGCTGTGCCTCTAGCCACCGGCGGCTCTTCTGGTGCGTCTGCCTTCTCCGGATCTTTGTCAAACGTGCCGTTAGTTGGTGACATCTTGAAAAAGCTGACGTTAGGTATGGCCTTTAGTTGAGCTCCAACAATTGACGCAGGGTGGCGATGTGATTGATGGTGAGTTTTTAATATGGGTGTTTTATCCACCCAAATTTTACAGCCGGCAGTTGGTTGGAAGTGCGCTACACTCACTCGCTGAGCCTTAAGATTATTGCGACCGCTTCAACGAACTCTAAATAATAATTCTCTTCCGTCTTCACAGCACTGTCATACCCAAAAGAAAATAAGAGGGGGAAAAAAAGAGAAAAGATTCGGATCCGGGCTATGAGTCGTATTTACCACCTTCAACAGTACCCACACTTTACTTACCAACGATTTGGTCCCGCAATATCCGGCACAACATGGCTTGGCCGATCAGCACCATATGGAGCAGGTGAAGCGTATCCATCCTAAACACGCAGACACGGAATCATACCTACCTACGCGAGCCAATTCCAAGCCACAAATCAAAGACCGTCGAATAGCAACCCCTTACGCAATTGCACGAATGATCGCCCAGAATGGTTAAGCATTACGAGTATACGGTTGTGGGGGAATGCCAAAAATGCTTGTTGATCTTGGAAAACTCTTAGTCAGGCTGCATTAGTAAATCCCTGAGCTTTACTATAGTATCACTTGGTTGGTTTGTGATAAAGAGTGGCCAATGGAACTCTAGTGCTTATCAGGCAGCAGCAATGAAACATCAACCGGATGTACTTTCATACTTATTATCTCGTATATCCGGGACTTACGAGGTAATATGTCAAAATCGGGCAGGTCATCATGTGACTATATCATATACCCAGCGGAAAGAAGTTGACGTCACGTCTCAATTAAGTAGGAAAAGGATAAAATCAGCTAGGAGAGAAGGAGCTCGCTTATTTGAAATCCGGTGTAACGAGAGCGATACGAGAGGCGTAGGAAATAAGCTAGCAAAGTCGCGGGCCGGTGAACTAATGAGCTGTGCTGTGCATACGTAGTACACTAGGGGTGGGAGATCTTCCCGTGTGGAGACTAGGTAGACAGATTATGAAGTTACTTTCTCTCATTTAATCAACAGCCCTCCCAGCGAAGTCGTGCGGCAGGCAAAGGAAAATATTAGATCCTGAATTCGACACATCCAGCTACCCAAAAACCTGCCCTGATGATAGCCTCTATCACCCATACAGTAAACATATCGCTTCCCTAACGCCATGTTCTGTAGATTATACAGTTTCCTTATGCTCCGTTTCAGGTTCAATCCCGGCCCTGCTCTTCTTCCTCTTCTCGTGTCTTATACTCATCTTCTGATCCAAGCTTTGGGCAAATTTCGACTTTTCTCTAATTTGCGGCCCCTTCCTGTAAAATATGTAAATTGGAATTGTCACCACCACCGAAATACAAGCCAGTATAGTAGTAGGATATTCAAGCGGTCTTCCTGGAATATTTTCATACATGGGTCCTGAGTAGAGAGCAGCTATGCCAGCAAGGAAATCACGGGCTAGATCATTGCCCCCGGTTGCTGAGGCGGCGTACGGACCGTATGCAGCGGTCATGTAGTCAATGCTACTTTGATAGATAGCGTAGTTGGCTATGCCAACTAGGCAGGAGAATATCATTGGAGCTATCCAGGGAACACCGTAGTCAGGCCCAAGGGATGTCCAGGCGAAACCGAATAGACCGATGGCTTCTAGGGGAGCAACTTTATTATGTTAGTTAGTAATTGGAGCTCATAGGCATAGAGATTACACTTACGCCACAATAACCACCACAACCGCACTTCGGGCTTCAGTGCATTTGGATCTTTACGCCGAATACCGCGAAATTTATGGATCGATGGTAAATATGAAAGGTAGGCAAGAACATAGCCAATGAGTAACCTAGTTGGGAGTATTAGTGCTTATTTGTTTAACAGGGCAAGTCATTGGACTTTACTCACGGGATAAAAGCAAGACCAACACCAATAGTGCCAAACCCCCATTGCTCGTAAACAGGATGGAATGACTCTAGAAACGTGAAGATCAAGGAATCAGAGAACCCGCTAAGTAAAGATAACCACAAAACAATCGGTTCTGTAAAGAACATATAAAATGGACGATACCAGATCGTCCACACTTCCTTCAGCGTGAGTCTTGGCCGCAACTCATTGGGTCCATATACGGTAGTGTCCTCACCAGCCTTCCGTCTTCGTTTTGCCTCACGGTCAAGAAGGATTGTTGCTCTTGTTTCAGGGTTGAGGAAGAGGTGGACGGCCTGAACGCCTCCACCAACTAACAATTGTGTCCAGAAGATCCATGGGAGCGACTTGTATTCCGAGACGAATGCCCCGGCAATGGCGCCAACAACTGAGCCGCCAACAGAAGATAGAACTAAGAAGGCCACCGCGTACTCCTGTTCATTTGGCTCCCACATGTCCGCAAGAACTCCTAGGGTCACAGAACCACCTACGAAACCACATTAGCTCCTTTCAAGATCACGATAAAAATATCGGGCGACTAACCTGCAGTTGACAGACCTCCAAGGAATCGGCAAACAACATAAGTGCCATAGTTTGGCGCCAAGGCACATGGAATCTGCCAAATATTCACCAAAAACAAACTCATTTGCTGAATTGGCCAACGTCCATACTCCTCACTCCAAGGCGCCCAGAGTTCACAGCCAAAAGCATAAGCGACCAAAAACATCATCTGTGGGATCCTGGCTTTTTGTTTACTCACACCAAATTGCTCCGTGATGGCATCAACACCGCTAGCATACATGCTGGCATTGAGATTCATGGAAATCTGAATGAGGAAGACCACACCGAGAATTTGCCATTTGCGCCTAGTGTGTTGATGTCAGATTGTCTCCTTTCATGGGATATCATGGGAAGTGGTTACCAAGTGGAGAAAGAGTAACCTAAGACTTCCCAAGCATCCGTCTCTTCAAGCTCCCATTTTCCATCATCTCGAAGTTTTGTTTCTTTCGGCTTTTCAGCTTCAGCACCTTCACCATAGCGACTGGGGGCTTGTTCTGCTTCTGGGACGCTCGTCGCCATAGCTGAGCCGAATTTTGGATTGATGAATCAAGAAGTAAAATACACAGAAATGGAGCTATCCCAAGTATGAAATAACAAGCTAAAGTTTGGAAATAAGAAATGTATCTACGATACCTTAACACTAATATGAATTCAATTTGTAGGCTTTTGTGTGATCGATGCTTCAAACTGAACATATCCTTGGCTTGCGTGTGTGGCGTGCTCAAAAAGACTTCCAACATGGGATAATTCAAATCCCATGTTACGAAGTAGATCAGACACCACCTCAACTAGTACCTATTGGCCCGCCAAAAAGCATGGATGCGGCGATGTGCGGGGTGAGCGTTCAGTAAGTGGTGAGTGTGGTTCCTTTTCTCGAACTTGTCGATTTCTGTACTCGGGATGTCTTTCTATCGAGCACTTCGTAGTTTCTGCACGAGACAGCCATTACGCACCTGGTCGAGCGATCGTCCCAATTCCTTGCTTTTGGAGCCATTTCTTTTATCTTACCATGTCTGCATGCCTTGCGATTAAGCCGGCCAGTTTCAGGATTTAGTGAATCTTTGAAGCCCCACTTACCTCATATAAGAGGATTTGGATTCAAGATGAGTGTAGAGAGCAATACGTCTATATAAATGTATATCAGTACGTTGTTGTGGCATACATAGTTCTTGCCTGAGGCCACATATTTCGGCTACAGTATAGGGTGATGTTGATTAACGTCAGCCATGTTGGAGTCTGCCTAGTTAAACCGCACTCTGTCCTCAGCAGGCAGACAAACTCCAGACCGTTTCAAATATCTATCCTCAGAAGTGTGGGTTTGACATACAATCTCATAACTTCGGGGGACTTTGATGGTGCACTAGCTGAGGACACCATCTCCTTGCACCGCCCATTGGCTGCTCTTCCCTTTCTCCAATAATATTGAAACTAAGCGCTCTATCTAGGTTATTTATGTTCCTTAGTGACCAAAATATCCCCTTCTTATTGATAACATTATGTTGCCTGTGGCTGTGTGTGACTGTGCCTTACGAATCTGTTCTAGAGGACAGTTTCACCACACTATTCATAGCAAAACTTATTAAACACCTTGATTTGTCTTTCCTTTTGGGAAAGAATCAATTTCTGGATCCCATAAAAATGTTCACAAGAAATCAGCTCCTTGGGCTTGCTGGCTTTCTCGCCGCTATATTTGTCGCGTATCAGATGGTTGATATTGAGATCTCAGTACGCCTTCGAGAGAACAAACGATACAAATCAAACACGTTTAATTATGATGGAAACTCATATGGTGATGGTAAGCTTGATTCTCTGACCTTAGAAATCTACTCATATTCTTTTCTTTGACAGTCATCGGACTCGATCTTGGAAACACAGACTCTCGGGTTGGGGTTTATGAAAATCAAACATTCCTCCTTATTGCTGACGACAATGGATATAATTCAACGCCGTCACACGTAGCGTATAAAAATGGTGAGTTTCTTGTTGGATACCCGGCATTGGCACAGGCCTCATACAATCCGAACGGGACTTTCTATAATGTTCGGTGGGTCCTTGACTACTTGCTTTTGCCACGTTAAAGATACTAATCGCTCGATGTAGGAGCTTGCTGGGACGCGAATTCAATCTGTTAAAACAACTAAAAATCTTTGAGACCTTACCTTATAATGTCGTCGAAGTCAAGGGCCAACCACGAATTGAGATGGCTATAATATCAGGATGGGCCCAAATGTTCAAGCCAAAATTTGTATACTTTACTCCAGAAGAAATAACCGCCAAACTTATCAAGAAACTGAAAACCGATGCCGAACGACTTTTGAATCGTGCTGTTACTCACGCTGTCGTGACTGTCCCTGCATATTTCAATGACGTACAACGGCAAACTACGAAAGATGCTTGCACTATGGCTGGACTCACCTGCCTCCGTGTTGTGAATGAGCCAATAGCAGCTGCTATATCCCATGGGCTCGACATGACAGATAGGGAGGCCTTCCATATTGTCTACGATGTACGAGCGAATGGTGTCGATGTTACTCTCTTGAGCGTTGAATGGGGCATTTATGAAATTATTGGTTCGGTTTATGAAAGTATTCTAAGCCCTAGCGACTTTGATGAGATTGTTTGGGGATTCATTGTTGACCACTTCATCGATAAGAATATAATCCAGTCAGAAAATGACATTGAGAATATAGATAATCTCAAGACACAAGTCAAGACGGTACAGGGTGCTTTATTGCTTGACAATAACGGGGTTCCAGATAACACAATCAACGTCAAAGCAAGAGGGGTGACCACTATCTCAAGTCTAACCCAAACACAAGTCTTAGCAGTGCGAGACATGTTTCTTAGGAAAACCATAGATTTGGTGGACAAGGTTCTCAAGCAAGCCAAGATTTCAAAAAGTGATCTGCTACACATCGTGCCAATTGGTCCGTTGAACATCCTAAGACAAGCGCAACCTATTTTCAAAGAATACTTCGAAGGCAACGATGTCACGATGCTATTCAGTTCAGACTTCAATCCTGACGAAGCTATTGTAAGAGGTGCTGCCATACAAGGCAATGTTTTAGGTAGTGGGGAAGACATATGTCCGAGTGTTATGGATGTGACCACTCTTTCCCTTGGAATAGAACTCAGCGGCGGCACTTTCGGCAAGATCATCCCCAGAAATACAGTGATTCCGACTTGGAAATCATTCAATATCACTACGGTCAGAGATGGCCAGGAAAAGATTGTGCTAAATATTTACGAGGGCGAACGGTCTCATGTCAGATTCAATAAATTTCTTACCACGCTCGAGATAGAGGTGCCGAAGAAACTTATGGGAGAACCGGTAGTCGAACTTAGTTTCGAGGTCGACCCGGATCGCTACGTCACGGTTCAAGCACAAGAATTGTCATCCGGGAATGTGGTGAAGGTTGCGCTCAGAGATAAAGACTCGGAACCAGTGACCCAGGAAGAAATTTATAAAATTATCATGGAAGCGGAGGAGGAGGATTCAGAGGGAAATGAGTTGGAGGAAGCTGACGCTCTGGCATCACGGGCAGAAGCATGGAGGAAATATGGTGCTGTTTTGGTTAGCTCATTGGCTTATAGAGATTCAAAAAAGCTCAAGAAGTAGGAATGAGTATCTCCTCACACCAGCTATATTTAACGTTCGCTGAATAGAGCAGAACGAGTTAAACAGAACAAGTTGTTCCCAGCCTATTTGACTTGACAAAGGTTTAAAGATGCAAGTCTCAACACGACATCAAACCAAAATTTATTTCCAGACTTTCGGTGTAGCCTCCGTGTCTCAGGTTTCCCTCACAAAGTATATCTAAATCCCCTATTATCAAGCTCGGTCACATCATGCATTCCCAACTCAATAGCCTCTCTTTCATCAACCGGATTACCGGCTTGTTCTCGGTCCCTTTTCCGATTGAACATGATCATATGCGCATACAAGAAAAATACCATTACCAGCTTAATACTATACGCGATCAACATTGCTCTATACGCCGTTTTATATCCCGCTGGCCGTTCGTCAAGTCAGCCCAAACGCATTTGTCCGGGGAAGATGGTTACGCAAGGGATCACAAGACGTACGTGCTTCTGAAGTAATGAAGGTCTGTGGACCAGCCACGTTTCCAACACACCACCCGACAAATATCAGCGCTGAAGTAAGCTGCTTCTTGGTATATCCCGCGACATTTGACGAGATGATGGTTAGACTCATGCTGAATCCCAAATTCTGAAAGTAGCATAGCCAAAGTGCTACCAATCTTCCCCACTACCATCACGTCAAGATATGTTAGCCAACCATCTCCTCTAGAAACAAACCAAACAAATATAGGCTTTTGAACATATAGAGCGCACCTTGTTCTCAGTAGGAAGTCCCACAAGTAATGCGGATCCGATGATACAGATGGTATTGGCTACAGTCATGACGACGCATCTCGTGCCCGGCCACCGTGTAGCGACCCATCCACCGAGCAACATTCCAAAAAACTGCACCGCTCCCCCAGGAATCAGCATGTATTGCGTGCTTAACGTGCTAAAGCCAAAACTCGCAATGTTGATGCTCGCAAAGCTGGTTACCGCTGCCGTAGGGATCTGCGCCGAAACAGCCATGATGAACAGAATCCATGTCATGGGATCTTTGACCATCTGCACAGCCTGGTAGGGCTTGAATACACGATTCTTGATGCCTTGACGGTTAGCGGCGACGCGTTCAACTGCGATGGCGCGTTCGCGAACGCTCAGGAAGGAGGTGGTGGATGGACTATCTGGCAGGGTGATGATGAGAATGACTCCCCAGGTTATGGTTATGGAACCGAAGATGAGGAATATATACATCCATTTTGCAAGACCGCTGTTGATGTGGCCGACTGCATAGCCGATTAGACCACTGAACATGGTGGCGATGCCGACCATACTGTAGTAAGATTCGAGACGGAGCGGTTGTTCATCGGTGGTGTACCTGTTGCGAGCTCCGTGTTAGTTTTGCATTCCCTGACTTTTATTCTCCTGTGATATTTCTTTTGGCCAGTTTGGAACCCGTGGATATTTTATTAAAAGACACATAGGATCTGGAAGCACTTCTTTTGGAGCTTGTGTGAAGTATTCATATGATCTTAAAAGATTACCCACCACATGGACATCAGCAGTACAAAACCAGGATTGATAGCCGATTCGAGTGCACCCAGGAAGAACCTATTTGTAGCAATACCAGCAAAAGAGGTACATGCAGGAGTGGTGATTAGGACGCAACCCCAAGCAACTACCGTGGTGGAGAGGAGGCGGCCGGTAGGGAGCCGTTGTAGTAAGTAGCCGAATGGGAACTGAAAGACTAAATAGCCTATGTAGAACATCGAAGCTGTTTATCATTAGAATACATTTCAAGTGGAAAAACTGTTCTCTGATAAGGAAAAAAGGAAGACAGACTGAGCCATGAGTAATCTTGTCCTTCGAGATGCAAGTCTTTCTTTAGTCCGTACACGCTAGCGAGGTTAACGCAGTTCTTGTCTAGATATTGGAGCACATATGTAATCATTAAGAGCGAAAGGATGCGTCGATCGACTTTTCGCCGCACTTTGATTGCCTCAACGGGATCGATCTGGGTGTCCTTCATGCTTTTATAAAGCTCATAGTTGTCGTCTAGACTTCCATTTAGGACCGAGGGTGCAGGTGTGATCTCAACAGTTGGAGTGGCCAGCACCTTCTCGTCAATAGTGGAGGTCGCCATCGCATTGAAAGTGTAGGTTGTTTTCTTGGTGTGAATTCTTTGGATAGGGCTCGTTCAACTCCCCAGTGAAAAGAAAAGGGTTGAGGCATCTTTAAATATATCAATGGAGCTTCTAGATCGCTTGATTGTCACACTTCGTGCGTCGTACCACTACCACTCACTGCACCAGCTACCAAATAAGCTGCACATAAACTATAAGCTACTTATGCATATACAGCCATGCACTGCATCAACCCTCAGCTGGACTGGAGTTCTCAACCACCATTCTCACGATGCACCGAACTTAACTCTAATCCCACCAGCGAATATCGTACCATCGCCGAATCCTCGCAGCTCGAGACGTACAACCGTTGGCCCACATCCACTGCCGGCTGATCGCGTTGCTTACCTCCAACAAGCATCATGCTTGGTAGCGAAAAAGCTTTTAGGACAAGACAAGGGAGTTAGGGAACTTATATATGCAGCACCGTTGAGTGGCTCTCCCACCCCCTAGCCATCTCATATTCTAGACCCTTCGGGAGTCGGTTCCCCACGGAGATCTGGCAACGCCCCTATCAAACATATGATATATAATGTATAACATATATCAGTGCTAGCACTGATTTGAAAGCCAGCGTTGCTTGACAATAAAACATGGGGTCATGCCCTAAAGAAGACTTGGTTCTATGTAGATAGTCGGAGCAACACTACTCGTACAATTCCCCAATTGAAAGGATGAAGACGAAGCCCCCCTCGACACAACCTTATTGCGTCTTTTATAAAAGTAGGAGAGAAGGCCCTATGTGTGGTAAGTTCCTCGATGTTGCGGGGTATTATGCCATTCCAGGCTATCATAAATGGAAGGTGGCACAGATGAATTTCGTATGGTTTCCAGCAATCGAGAACACATTTGGTTGAATGACCATGAAATCCCTCTAATTTTATTCTATCAAATGATTATGCAACTGAGTGATCGCTTTGGGAAAGGAGGCTTAATAAACACCTGAAGTATACTAAGTACAAGAAGAGTTTTATATTTTACAATCTATGTGTCATCTTAGCTCCATGATTACCTCCTACCTACGCCTTGATCGCTCCTGTTAACTTCGCCTCCAGTGCCGCAATATCTGCTGCGGCTTTCTCTTCCGCCGCTTTTATGGTCTCCGCAAGCTCATCCGCCTTCCTCTTCTCCTCTCTAGCAAGTTGATCTGGTCTCCGGACAGCAATATCCTTCGCCTTCAGATCAGAGAACAAAAACTTGAAAACCTTCTCTATCACCCAACATCCGACATAATCGATGATCATCACAGCGGTGAGGGTAGTCTTAAATTCGGACGTGAAAGGGACTAATCGCATCTTATCGTTGATCTCGGGGATGAATTCGGTGGAGCAGGAGAAGGCGATACCGGAGACGCCAATGATTCCCCAGTACATACCGCGGTTCTCGGAGAGAGATTCGCGGAAAGGTCGACCTTGGTAGTTGATTGCGAAGGTGGAGATTTGTTGGATCAGCTGGAGGAGATAGACGGCGCTGTTGAGGAGAGAAGGGGTGAACTCGCCCTCGAGGTCAATATCTGGATCGCGACTGGGATCATGTTAGTCAAGCGGATTTCAGATTGATGGTGAAGACAACTTACGGAGCGATTCTATCACAGAGTCGTGCGATGTAGATGAGGGTTACAATATGAATGGCGAATTGACCTAGAATGGAGCCGATGATGTAGAAGTTGAAGATGTTTGGCTGAGGACGTTCTTTAGATAGACCATCTACCGATTTGGCACGGGAAATGGACAAGAAGCAAACGCTCATAAGCATACCACTAATCGTGACTTGACCATCTCCGAATTTAATGCCCTCAAGATACAAGACACTCAAACTGTACGCGCTGATAAGGCAGTTGAGTGCCAGGATCTTGTACATCTGAATGGTGGCAACCAGAGTACATCGTCCTTGGCGAATGATGTTAGGAATGGCAATAACGTTGCTAAGCTTAGATGTGAACGGTGCGGCTACAGATGCATCTCCCAGTTTGATAGTAGGTGGCTCGGAATCATCGTCCATTTCCATCTCTTGCATGGTCTGGGTCAACTTGTCTGCCAGACTCAGGGCCTTCTTTTGGGCTGGAGTCTGCTGGTTTCTTCCATCAATGAGCTTTTGGGCTGCTGGTGAAGTTACAGTTTCAACGGCATCAGACTTGCCGCCCAGAGATGCCTCTTGGAGCGCGACATCAATACCCTTCCTCTCAGCTTCTCGTTTGATAGCAGCTTCATAGTGTGGGTTGGTGGGTCCGGGTGGATATAGATGAGCGATTAAGACTGGTACAGGGGGATGAGGTTGCTTGAAGCGTTCCATCATTTGGCATTGCTTTTCGTACAAATCCTTCATTTTGGTATTCCGATAATGCTCACCAATCTTGTTAAGATCATCTTGTGTTCCGTTCAATAAAGCAACACCGATATGGGCTTGCTTAAGGGCTCCAACGTCGTTAGTACCATCACCTGCCATGAGGGTATGATATCCGAGGTCCTTCAAGCCCATCAGAATCTCCTCCTTTTGCTTTGGTGAAACTCGAGCATAGACCCAAGCATATCTGTAAATGGTTGGTAGCGCAGCTTTGCCCTTGAACTTTGTCAGTGCATAACCAGTAATGCAAAGATCGTTATTCTCAATGATCTTTTTATCGATTGGCTTGGTAGGATCCACGGGAATGCTGATAGAATCATCGACGCTTCGCCACACAAGTTTCTCACCACTGTCATCGTGCTCTGGTGCATCAAGGATGAGAACATCACGGTCAACAATTTCAACCTCACGAGCGACATGGACGGCAGTGAGAGGGTTGTCACCAGTAATCATAACAACACGATGACTGCTCTCGTTGAGCATAATAACAGATTTCTTTGCGTCATCTTTCAATGGGCAATGAAGAACCAAAAAGCCAGCGAAGTGTAGCTCAGACTCTACATTTTCACGTTTCAAATCGTTAACTTTGCCAGATCCGAGTTCCGACTCGATAGAAAGAGGCTTGAAGGCAAGGGCAAGAACACGAGACCCCTTCCTGGTGAAGTACTTGAATGTCTCTTCGTAGTCTTTGGGAACCTTGACCAACATTTTCATGATAGTTTCGGGAGCTCCCTTGACACCCACGAATGTGCTCTTGTTCTTCTTGCCGGTAGAGGGATCCATGCTGGTGACGGTAGCAACTGAGCTTTGACGTTTGAGAGCAGAGGAGAATTGGAATCTACGTTTTATCTGAACAGATATCGCAGGTAATGCTTGCCCCTTGACTGTGGTAGTCTGCTTGCTGGAAAGGATGTCGTTTTTACCAAGAGACCAGCCGAGTGAAGTTAGGGTAGCCTTTTCCATGGGATCACCAACGATATCTCCTTCGTCCAATTTCACAAGGGCGTGAGCGGTGGCTAATACGATAGTTGTATACATTCCAGCTTCTTTGACAGGCGTAATATGGCTATGGGCTCCGTCCTTTTCGCGAGGAATATCGGTTTGCGGCTTTTCAAGACCAAGTCCAGCAATACCTAAAACGACCAAATCTTCACCAGTTAAAGTACCAGTCTTATCAAAGCAAGCAACATCTACGCGTCCTGCAAATGGGATACGGAAAGGTTCGGTGCAGTAAATCGCATATTTGCTCAGGGCAGCAAGACTGGTGTTGACGGCGAGTGTAAGTTCCATGGGCAACTCGGGTGGTACGACACTGGTGACAATCAAGACACAGTCGAGCAAGAGCTTGGAACGCTTTCTGTCCTTCTTCACTCCCTCATCCCAAACATACCAGGATGCAGCGATTGCGAAAATCAAGAGGAAAAGAATGAACAGAAGAGCTTCGGCGTTGTTGGCTGAAATGCGTTCGGTAGAGTAGATCATGGTTCGTACTAAGCTTCCCTGGGAGGTCTCGAAGCCAGTCTTTACGACTATAGCAAGGGCACCATCATCCGGCGACGGTGGAACTTTGGATGCAAGCTGAGGTCGGGCCTCATCGCTGTTACCATGGGTGATTTGGAGAACTTTGGTTCCTCCATAGAGAAAAGCGTTCTTGTCAATTCCCTCCGGCTCCAAAACGGCATCAGCCGGTCGAAGTCGAATGGAGTCTTTCAGAAGGGGAGTGGATTCTCCGGACAACATAGCCTCATTCACAATTGCGCTTCCCTCGACAAGGACCATATCGCATGCAACTCCACTATCCTCCTTGGTGCGACCAACTGAGACGAGATCCCCAGGCAAAAGTTTGTCACTTTGAGTCTCTTCCCACTTATTCACCCTGAAAACCCAGATATCATATGGCTTGACGCCCATTCCACGGAATTCGGTCAATGTTCTTTGCCGTTGCCAGACGACAGTGCTCTCGAACATGACCAACATGAACAAGGTGAATAGAGAATAGTACCAGTATTCATCCAACATCCATAATCCAACACAGAAGATTTGGAAAACAAAAAAGGGTGCCACGGCATGCTCCTTGAAAAGTTCAGTGAAGGTTGGAACAGGGATATCGAAGGTGTTGTCTCCATAGTGCTGTTGGATGCGGGAGAGCTCCGAAGCGGAAGTAATACCTCTAGATTGTTGAAAGTGACCTAGATTTGGCTTTGGCTCGGCATCAATGGCATAAACAAGAGGCTTGAACGAGTTATTTTCGGGAGTGTAGAGAAAGCGGCGTTTTTGGAAGAGGAAGGACACATTGTTCTTGCCACCAGCCTGATCAAATTAGCTAAATTTCACATAGACATTGCGCAACCAGAACCAGAACGTACGGTATCTCGGTCAATAGTACATATTTCAGGTGCACCGGAGTTAATTTTGGGAATGACCTTGATCAGTTTCGCATCTTGGACCGTAGTAGCCTTTACTGAGGTGAAGAGTGCCTTCAAATTCACATTCCAGTGAGTGCAGAGCCAAACCAGAGTTTGGGCCGTTATGATGGAACCACACCAGACAAATGTCCATTCAGGTGCCCCAATATGTTTGTTGTAGAGTTCAGGAGTGTAGAAGTACCGCGCAAAGATGGGCCAAACGATGGCAAAGGGCCATATGTAGGTATGAAGGTATAATGGCACTATTTGTGATATTAGCAATCTAGAGTTGCTACCATCTATGATACCGAATCTCTCCCAACACTATAGCTAGCAGAGCCTGACAAGTTCAGAGGCTACCGTGTATGTATTTGCCGCCATATTTTTTGGAACATCACCCTGGATCTGAACCCAATCCGTATAGAACATCAAAAATCTCAGGAGTGGGAGGTAGAGAACATACAAGGATTGTGCAGAGTTGCAGATGCAATCAAGGGGTTATCGACAAGAGGCGCCATGGCGCAGAAGAATTGAAGTTCAAATGCGCAAGATAGCGAGTAGGCGACGTGAAGGAAGATGTGTCAACTGCTGCTGGATTCAGAAATCACGGCGGATCCTAGGCTGGCACAGGCCGACGAATGGGATGGAAAAACGTTAGGCCGATACGCCTCCGGAGGCTAGTCATGTGATTGTCTTCATCCACCGCTTACGGCTAGTTTGAAATGTATAGTTACAATATCTAGCATATCGACTCTGGAGACTAATAATATGCTCTTGAGGATATACTCTTGAGAAAATCTTTGAAACTGTATATATATAAAAGTTATACCCTCAGTGTCTTCAACTTAAAATAACTTCTTTTCTTTTTTTTTTTAAATACTGCTGAACTTACTATAGACAACTTCTTCTATTTATCATGATCTTTCAGCATGATATCCGATTTTATATTCGGTATCCTTGCCTTTCAATTGTGATTATAAACTTCTCCATCATCCAATTCGTGAGAATTCACGTCACGTGTTTGCAAGATGCCTTCTGTTCTATTATATATTATTGCTCTACTCTACTTTCCTCTTCTCGCTCTGCTTCATTCTATTCTCACTCTATTCGGGACAGTGGGATGTGAATAATAATAAGGGAATCACCGTGTAGTGTATAGTTGCAGAATGCAGGATGCAGCATGCAGGTTCAGGGTGGAAGCCTAGGGCAGCCTAGGGTCCAACGATGGCGTCTATCAAAAGAAGCTTTTCGTTGTGTATACTACTAGTAGTCCTGGGTGTATTTGCTTCTTTTCGATACTACTTCCTTATGTTATATTTAGATGGCGGATGGCGCATACTGCATACTGTACTACAACATGTAGAGATCGACCGCCAACGCAAGATCCGATTTAATATAAGCTTAACTGGGTGCGGTGCGTTATTTATATATTCTGGACCACACCTAGTACCATTACAGTACAGTACAGTACAGTATAGTACAGTAGTAAACCATTGTCAGGTTTCTTGCATGCTTGCTTGTGTTTTGCCGTGTATGGGTGTCGCGTGCCCATGCAAGTCTAGTAAGTCGTGATACTGTACTGTACTGTACTAACTATACTGGTGATGGTATTGTATACATGCTTCACAATCCCATCAGATGTAAGTAGTACTGGTACTGGTATATACTCAGCCGTGACAGTACAGTACAATCACAATATGTGCTCTAATACGTCATCCGGTCGTTCACCCCACCACCAAAGCGTCAGAACACCAAGGATACCAAGTTTTGACCCCGCTACCAACACCATGCCATAACCACTACCAAGGATATACGCAGGATACCACGGCATCTCTTTTCCAGTACTACTCGTACCAGCAGACCAATTGAGCGACACTGACACCGACACATACAAATACAAGTACTCTGGCCCGGCGCTACTTCTTCTGCTTTTTTCCAGAAAGTCCAAAGTCAATCACTGCTCTCGGCCGTGTTGCTTTGTTCTCGTCAGATAGCCGCGTATACGCCGGTGTGTGGTCCCTTAAAAAACAAGAGAAGAAGCAGGCATGTCGCATCACCTTCCAGTCTCCAGATGAACACTCACTGTCACCTCACCACCAGAGCTAGCAATAACTAACTTCACCTCTTACCCAGTCTAGATTTGCAGCGCCCAATTCCTCCTGCTCTGCGAACCTTCACCAATTTTCACACATTCCTGGTTCTCCAAGTAACAGCTACCTCCATTCAGGATGACTACCGCCGGCCCCGCAGATGGCGGTTCCAACACCAAAAGCTTGAAGGATAAGCTCAAGAATCCCTTCAATAGCATGCGCGAGAAGTTTAGAGACAGTTCTCTCTACGATGTTAAGGTTGGCCTGATACACAAGAAGCATGAAATTGGAAAGTTTGCCAATCTGGTACGTTGCACAACCCAGCGGACCATGCCGTCACTAATGAATACAAGATGAACCCGAACCATCGTCATGATGAGGAACACGAGAAGGCTACCGACGATAAGAGAACCAAGATTTCAGAGGGGCATAGGTTCGGATCATTCGCACCGGAGCGCCCTGGCAACAATATCAAGTGGTATGTGGATGGTAGAGATTACTTCTATGTAAGTGTGTCACCCCACGAGCCCAGTTCCATTATTGATCTGTGTAGGCGGTATCGGTGGCCCTCGAGCGTGCAACCGAGACGATTTACATTGAAGATTGGTGGCTCTCGCCCGAGTTGTTCTTGAGGCGTCCTGCATCGAGTAACCAAGAGTATCGGTTGGATCAGATACTCAAGCGCAGAGCTGAGGCTGGAGTGAAGATCTATGTGATAGTCTACCGCGAGGTCGAGGTAAGTCTGCTGTGCCCTCTCTTCGGGATTCTGCTAAAATACTTCTAGGCTGCCCTGACCTGCAATTCCCAACACACCAAACATGCCCTCCAAGCTCTGTGCCCTAAAGGGTCGCCAGGACATGGGAACATCATGGTTATGCGACATCCCGATCACAATGTGTTGGAGAATGCCGCAGACATGACCTTCTACTGGGCCCACCACGAGAAATTCATTGTCATTGATTACAATACCGCGTTCATTGGAGGCTTAGACCTCTGCTTTGGCAGATGGGACAATCACCAACATCAGCTTGCAGATGTACACCCCGCTGGCGTAGCGAACGAGATGTGGCCCGGACAGGATTTTAACAACAATCGTGTGATGGACTTCCAGACGGTTGATGATTGGAAATCGAACGAGCTATCCAAAGCCGAATATGGGCGTATGCCGTGGCATGATGTGTCTATGGGCGTTGTTGGTGATTGCGTATATGATATTGCTGAACATTTCGTACTCCGATGGAACTTCGTAAAGCGTGACAAGTACAAGCGAGATGGAAGATATGATTGGCTACTACTGGAAGGTCGAGAAGGCGCGGATGAGGATTTGATTGGAGTCCAAAGACCAAAACATCCTGTTGGAGATTATATCAGCCATCCCTTAACCCCACTGAGTGGGAAAACCTTGGGCAGCGAACAGGGAACTGTGAATGCCCAAATCGTTCGGAGCAGCGCAGACTGGTCTAGCGGTATCCTTACGGAGCACAGCATTCAAAACGCCTACTCTGAGCTCATAAGAAATGCCCAGCACTACGTCTATATTGAAAACCAATTTTTCATCACAGCAACGGGAGATGAGCAAACTCCAATCAAGAACCAAATTGGTGCAGCCATTGTCGAAGCAGTGGTTAAGGCTAGTAAAGAAAATCGAAAGTTTAAAGTCATCGTTGTCATTCCAGCCGTTCCTGGATTCGCAGGCGACCTCCGAGAAGATGCCGCAATGGGCACCAGAGCCATCATGGACTATCAATACAAATCAATCTGCAGAGGCGAGCATTCGATATTCGAGCAAATAAAAGCACAAGGCGTCGATCCCGCAAAACATCTTTTCTTCTTCAACCTACGCTCGTATGATCGTCTGAACGTGACGCCGGCCATCAAGAAACAGGAAGAGATATCTGGAGTCAAAATGCAAGATGTACAACATGCTGAGGCCGAGGAGCTTATGGGTCACCAGGGGTCCGGTGGTCATGACGACGAGGAAAACGCAAAGATCAAAGCAGATAAGCAGAAATTCGAGGCTGCAGCTGGCCAAGCGGGTACAGACCGTGACCCTGAAAGTCAAGATAGCGTAGCGAAGTTTGCTATGCATAATACCCCTACGCTAACCGAAGAGGCGTGGGAAGGTACTATGTCTGACGAAGCCGATAACTGGATTCAGGAAGAGCTTTACATTCACGACAAAGTTCTTATTGTGGATGACAAAACTGTAGTATGCGGATCCTCGAATTTGAACGACCGCTCTCAGCTAGGTCTCCATGATTCGGAATTGTCTATCGTTATGACAGATACCAAGACTCTACCTTCCAAAATGGGGGGAGAACCTTATGAGGCACGCTATCATGCTGCGACCCTGAGAAGATATCTATGGCGTGAACATCTTGGTCTTCTCCCACCCCAAGATCTCGATGCCTCGGACGACCCTAATGCACAACCCCCCGATGTGCCCAACGATCCCCAAGATAACGATACCTATGAGTTTGTCGCTGATCCATTGAGCGACGAGCTCTGGGAGATGTGGACGAGTCGTGCGTCGAAGAACACGGATATGTTCAGGCAATTGTTCCATGCTGATCCCGATGATTTTGGTAAGTTCCCAACAGCCCCGTGTTAAGCCCGAGAATAAGTTTCAGTACATGAGAACTAATAACAATAGTCAAAACGTTTGATGACTACGACAAATTCCTCCCAGCCAAGGGCATCAAGTCCGGACACATCTACGACCGCATGCTTCCGGCAAAGGAGATCCGTGCGAAGCTCGATGAGATCAAGGGACATCTGGTGTGGATGCCGCTGGATTTCCTAAAGGATGCCGAGATGGCCGAGAAGGGACTGCAGGTGAATGCTTGGACGGAGAGTATTTATACTTGATCTACCTTTACCTGGTGGTTTTGATTTCCGAGCCAGATCAGATTGAGAGCACCCTCAACTGGATGAAAGGTGGAAAGGGGTGGTGGAGAGGTAGAAAAAAATGAATGATGATGGTCTGGGAAGGGAAAACTAAGACTTTTGATATGGCATGGCGTTATAACGAAGGTGGACTTATCTTTTCTCGAATAGTAATCTTTATGCCCTTTTGCACGTAATACCTACATCAATGAGATATATATATACATATATATATATTTCTCGTTCTTCACATCATACAATCCATTCCATTCCATTCCATGCATGCAAATTCATTTCCCCTTACAAAAACACCCATAAAACATACTTTTTTCATTTTCTCTCCCGATCGATGATCAATGCAAGCATCTGCATCTACATCTATTTCCCCTTCAATCAATCGATGCTTCTTTCGACACCCTTCGGTTTCAACAACGCTATTCCTTTTCCAGACCGTTGGGGTCGATCGGTGCTAGTTCCACGCTTAGGGTAACGCTTAGGATGCACTTGGGATACACTTGGGAACACTTGGCTATCGCTAATCGGAAAAAAAAGAAAATAAAATAGAGGATGGGAATGGGAATTCACCGTGGGTGGGTGGGTGGCGTAGGTAGCGTGAGGCGGTAGTAGTTCGCAACTCGCAAGCAAGCGTGTAGTAGTATGTAGAGCAAGCGTGTAGTGGCGGCTGGGCTGGTAAGTGGTTGTTTGGCTGTATGTAATGTACAGACTGTTCAGATTGTTCAGATTGTACTCGATACCACTGTACAGTATTAATATGTACATGCTAATACGTACTTTGAAGCATGTCTGTGATGTGATATGATGGGATATGATGTGTGATAGGCTGGGATGGGGTTTTGGAGGGTGGAGGTGGAAAAACTTGGAAACTTTGAACTTATCAAATTAGCTCTTTAGGCCATTCATTTCTAGCCCTGGCTTGGATTGGCTTAGCTTCTTCTACGATCCCCCACCTCTGTTTTTCTTCTTCTTTGAGGGAGCGGGGATTCTTAGGTTCTTAGGACTATGCGATTTTACACAAGGGAAGTAAAATAGAATAGGTGTGAGACCATAAGTAAAATACCCAGCCAGTAGAGAGCAATAAAAGGAGCCAAAAAAGGGGAGAGAAAGGTTTAGCTTCCTCAACACCCCTAACACGAACACTAACACTAATATTAATACTAAGCTTCTTTCTATTCCTTCTATTTATTATACTGTATGATTTTATTATGGCAAACTTAATTTCCCATAGCTCAAATAGCAACACCGACCGAATGCACACACGCATCATGACTCTCGCGCATGCATGGTATGGTACACTTGGTTCATACAGTTACGTACAGACGTATAACATGGCGAGCATGGGTTCCTTTTTAGGTTTGAGTTTGAAACGAGGGCGTTGTTGTACAGTAAAAGACTTGCAGCGGCAGGATTTGTTAAGTACAACCCCCCCAACCACCCAACCACCCAACCACCGTACCTTTTTCGCCATTCAGGGGAGAAAATGAGGAAGATGGGAGGACTAGGCATGGGAACATGGGTTCTGGGAATTATTAGTGGAGGAAGAAGGGGATAAGATGCGATGCGATGCTATGCTATGCTATGCTATGCTGTATACCTCCTGGATGTTTACTGTATGTTTGGTTCGGGGATTGCCATGTTTGGGGTTATGGAGATTGGATGGAGTTCTAATTTTAGATTTTCTTTTTATTTGGATTTCTGTAAGTATACGGAATTAGTATGAGAATGTGGCTGGAGGAGTTTTAAGGTGGAGATTTCGGGGTAGATGATTCTACTTAGATGTAAGTTTATGAGATATTAAAAGGGCTTCAGAGATAGAATGAAGACCATGGTAAGTATATCTCCAGCTCGATCATCTCAGTGACGTGACATGACATGAATGAAGCTGACATGAGATGTGTAACATGCAGGAAGTAGGGGGACACAAACTCACGAGACAAACACGGTAGTTGATTATCCCCCTCTCAGCTGCACCCTCTTTGAGGGTTTCAAGGCCAGTGAAGTGACGCAACGATCCAGGTTGGATAAAGAATATTCAATACTTGCTGTACGACTGTACGGCTGTACTGACATAGTACGGTACATATAAAAAGTTAGCACAATAAGGTAAGATAGTGAAGATCATAAATTACCTCCTATCTCAGCCCATCCCTCGCTAACCCCTTCTTCGGTCGCACTTGGCTTCGCGTGTTGCTACTACTATTTGACACTACAACTGCCATACTATCCCATTTGGATTTTCGGTAGCCAGTGGTGGAAAGTCTGTACTCCGTAACACTGAAATAAGAGTTTTCCACCCCCACGCTGCCACGTTTGTTGTACGGCATAGCAGGTACAGCAGGTATCTAGAGTATATGGGCAATCGTAACTAGGTAGTCATGTCAGACCCCCGGAAATGACCCCTTTCGCAGATGGGAAGTCCCCGTTCTTGCGGGGTCTTACACTTTGTTTCATTGACCTTTTGGCATTCCCCAACACGAGAAGTAACCGTACTGTACTGTACTTGTATACCATGAGCCTAACGGTGGGGGAAAGGTAGAAAGTAAAAGGTAAAAAGTATCACCATGATGTGTAACCATGCTGTCGGTAGTCCTGTTCTGTCTTGTCCTGTCCAGTAGAATAGCAGCTTCCCCTGGAGCAGCAGCCCTGGCAATAATGCTTATGATGGCGATGCAGGGGATGCAGGGGATGCACGGGGATTTATTACTGTACTTGTATTGTATTCTCCCGGGTCGGTGTGGCTTTAGGCATGGAGCCTTTCGTTGCCCGTCCCAGGGTCCCAGCTTGTGGATGGTCCGTTTAGGCGGCCGACTGTCCACATCTTGTATTGTTCGAACGGGGCTGACAGATGTGTACCTACATTTAGAGTTTGTTAGCAGTTTGATACCGTGAGACCGTGTCTTGGGACCGGGGGAAGGGGGGAGGGAGACTTGGAAGCGGTTCGTGCGTGCGTGTGCACCACGGCTTGAGGATCGGGGAAACGTGAAACCTGGGGGAGGCATGGTGGTTGGGATGGTGGTCCATGGTGGTGCATGAAGGGGCGACGAGGATAGACCGGGCCATGTGTACTGTAATGTACTGTATGAGGAGGCTCGGAGGAGGAGGAGGAGGATGATGATGATGATGATCTTTAGGATCATCACGAAAAGGCAGAAGGCAGACACGACTGCAACACCGCGAGCAAGGGAAAACAGCCATAGATAGATAGATTGGAGTAGGAGGCAGACCGACAGACAGGCGGCTGCTGCATGCAAGCTGATTCATTCAGTCCAGAGACCGGGCGGCGGTGAGGTCGGGATATGGAAGTGTGTGTATGTGGTGTATGTGAGTAAGAAGGATGTAAGTACAATACATACATAAAGACGGGAGGAGGAAGGGCGGAAGGGCAGATCACTCCCACGCACAGAACAGTACAGGACAGGACAGGATAGTAGTCAGTCAGTAGTCAGTAGTCAGTAGTCAGTAGTCAGTCTTCTCCCACCACCATTTCCTCCCTCACCGTCCTGTGCAACCACCACTCAATCACCACCACCACCACCACCACCACCCATCCATCGACCCTCAACCATCGTCCATCATCCATCATCCCATCAATCAACCCATCAACCCATCACCGCCATTGCTTCTGCGGCTGCGTGGCATGCTAGTCATATAATGTCTGTTGATCAATGGTCCCGTCCACCCCAAACATCTCCTCCCTCCCCCCATTACTGTACGAGTAAGTCGTCGGGGTTTACTCCGTCTCAGCAGCACCACCACCACCAACACCACCCATACCGACTCCATCCTGGATCCATAGCAAATATAGTCCGTCCCATCCCCATACATAAGGCTGGCCACCTCCACCCCACAAAATCCACTTCTCCATCTTCGTCTCTTGCTTCTGCTGCTGCTGCTGCTGCTTGCCTGCCTTCAGCCTCCACTTCCAGGTCCCGGTCAGATCTATATACTGCTTCCTCCCGGTGTGCTTTCGGTCTGCCAATCAATCAATCAATCCCTCGCTGTCACCAAACCGCAAAGCTTCCATCGTCTGCTCCAGAAAATGTGAGAGACAAACACCCACCGCCCGGAAGAACAAACCCACCCCTCACAATGGCAGCCGACAAGGAAATCATCCAGGTCGCCAGTACCTCGATGCTATGTCTCCTCCTCATCTGCATGCGTGGCATTTATCGCCTGGCCATGCCGTGCCGGAACCACACACACGTGCGCTGCCATCGCAAGTGGCACGTCGACGACCTATGGATGGCCTTCAGCATCCTCCCCTTGACCGGCCGCGCGCTGTGTATCGCGTGGAGCAATTCGCTGCTGGATGAGCACACGATCGATGCGGCCAAGTTGAGCCGAAAGCTATTGTTGCCGGGCAGGGTTTTCTATGTGCTGTTGTACGTATTCCCTTCACCCTCCATCACCAGCCCCCATCGTCTGGTTGTTTCTCAGCTAGGAGGTGGGCGAGCCGACGGCGTGCGGGTTCGCTTATGAACAATGGCTGATGCGGAGATGTAGTCTGTGGAGTATGAAAATGTGCTTGCTGGAATTGTATCTAAGGCTCTCGGATGGTTTCAAGGGATATCGCGTTGTCGGATTGGTTATTAGATGGAGTCTATATTTGACATTTGTCGGGGTTGTGTTAGCTACGTTGCTTGAATGTCGACCATTGAATCTGTACGTATTCGCCATTGTGTTTGGGAGCACTGGACGCAATGCTAATATGATACTTAGGGCTTGGAATGGCGATCCTGCTGGAAGTACGTATTGCCTTGTTTTAGGCCGTCGAACTTCCAACATTTTCTGGGGCGGCGTCCAAGAAAATTTAGGAGGATGTAAGAAGGATAAGCAAGCTAACAATCCCTAGTCAAATGCCGTAAAGCAAGAGCAAATCTCATCACCATGGCTGTGTGCAACATCATTACCGACGTCGCCCTGATCGTTTTCCCCATGTCCTTTCTTCGACGGTCGGGTCTGGATTTCGTCAGGTTCCTACGTCTTACGATCCTGTTTGCGCTTGGTTCCCTCATCATTGTGACAACCCTCATCCGCCTCCCGCTGATTCTACGAGATAATGCACAAAAAACGCGGAGTCTGGTAAGTGTTGCCTGAGTCTGGGCTTGCAAAAGTTCGTTACTGATTTGTCAAACTGTAGTGGGCCAGCGTCGAGATCGTGTGCGCATGTGTGGTCGCCAATGCAGCATTCTTCCAGGCCGTGTATTTGGACTTTAAGGGATCGGGAAAGCACGGTGCGGTGGCTACTGCCTCGAACTCGGCTCTAGATGACCGAAGACCTAGCCGGCGTCCGGATCAGGACGACGACGAAGAGATCATTGGGATATGGAAACGTACTAGCTTTGGAGTTGATGGGCGGGAATATGAAGGCAGGGAGACGCCTTCTTCTGCCAGGAGCGGGATTTTTACGGAACAACGACTGACGACCTGAGACGTTTGTATCACCTGCATTGATAGCGAATCTAAAAAATAATCTTAATGCTTCTTGGATTCTTCTGGGGTGCACATCGTTCTGGCGGCTTCAATTTGACATTCATATACAATGTGATTACGATAGAGTTTATACGAAGTATATACTGGTAAGTCAGCTTCCACCAATTTTGCTGTCGCTTGCTAATCATCTGGACGTACAGGAAACATATCACCTTGTCAGGTCGCAAGGTATATCGGAGAGCAGCACTGTCCCAAGTCTGCCAAAGCCTTTTGGTATCTCATAGACCCGATGTCCATCTCATATCAATGTTATTGATACGCAGCTCTTCTGCCTTGCTCACGATGTGAGCTTCCAGGACCCAATTATTTCGAGTGACGGTCACAACCATTAATACACCAAATCTCAATTGAGTGAGTCTATAAGTGCGATTATTTGCGACGGTGCAGCGCAAGTAGGAATTGACTCGCCCAGTTGAAGATTAGTCAACTCTTTTTGGACCGGTGAATAGGGGTTCTCAACCCTGACTCACCGGGCAATTAGCACAATAACAATGTGATGTTTTGATCGTATGGAGGGTTATATATTCTCATGCCGACCGCCCCAAAATGTGTCTTCGCATCCCTTCCACAATTAATCCAAAACCCTACGTTCTTTCTGACAGCTTGATTCCGAGACTAAGTGTTCTCTTTCTTTAATATCGCAAAGCCTCGACTATCTTCTTTCCCTTTGACAATCCTCGATTCTTATACCGAAGTAATAACAACTCTTCTTTTTCATCTCACCATTTCAAAAGTCAATCCATACCTCATCCTTAACCGTTTTTCAACATGGCCTCTTCTCCTTCTTCCACGGGGCCTGCCGTGCACTGCTCCAAGGAGTTCCCACCCCTTCGACCAAGCACTGCTGGACAACAGACTACTCCGCTCCCATCCACCTCCTCTGAGGGTCAAGCGCGCAAGCCGAAGGGCCAGAAGAGCTATCTCACGCTCCCAGCCGCAGCCCTCCAACCCGAGCCACCCAAGGTGGCTATACCACGCAACACTACCCGCCAACCATCCTCTTCCTCATCCTCTTCCTACTCCAATTCCATCACCTCACCCCGCTCAACCACTTCTTCCACCTCTTCCACCAGCACCGCTACCACCATCTCTACTACCGCTCGTACACCACAGCAGCAGAGGCACCCCCCACGATCGAAGCAACAACTCCGACTCTCACCACCGTGCAGCGAATGCGCACAGCACGACCACCACGTCAACCGCTGCTTCTACGCGCACCGCTCCAATCTCGAGCGCTACCTCAAGATCCATCCTGAGCAGCGCCAGATGTGGGAACGGAGGGTTGCGCAGCATCGGGAGCGGAAACGCGCGGTGAAAGAGGGCAAGGGAGGGGGAAAGGGGGAGAAGGTTGGTGGTGTGGCTGGCGTGAGGGGCTCGGCTTTTGCGGTTTTGGGGGCGGAGGTGGGTGATTTTTGATGAGTTGTTTCTTCATCTATTTATCTTGTGCTCTATGAAATGGGATGGGATGGGGATGTGACACGGCTTTTTTCGATGGAGGAGGGAATTACTATTGGACGTAGATTGTATATGGACTGGGCTGGACTGGACTTGGACTGATTGGGATTGGAATTCGCGTGTGGATTTGCGCTGGACTTTTAGTCTTTTTGGGATGGATCTATGATCTAAGTTTGGGTGTTGGGTTAGGGGAAAAGGCGAGTCTCCTTAGCCGGAAGGACTTGCCGGGAAAAGAGAGAGAGAGAGAGAGAGAGAGGTATACTTTATTGTAACTGCTTCTTTCTTTTCTTTTCTTTTCTTTCATATTTTGATCATAGCCCATAAAAAAGATCATCTAATAAGCATTATTCTATTTCCAAACAAAGACTTTGAAAAATTTGCTGTGTGTTATGTGTGATCTTTTATATATATATATAATGATCATTCATGCCTTTCAAAGAAGTTATGAAATTGTAACTGAAGTTTTGTGACAACCTGCCCTCTTTCTCTCCCTATTCCTCATTCCTCATTACATTCCTCCTCTATTCTCATATTTTCCTTAAATTTCCTTTTGAGTATGTGATGTGATATGTGATGTGATGGAGGTCTTTTCTTTCGCCCCCCCTCTCTTGAAACTTGACATCTAGAATGCGGAAAATGGGAAATTTCTTACTTCTCAAATACTATATGTAGGTAACTAAGCCAAGCATTGGGGAAATAGGCCTGGTATAGATAGTGCTAGTGTGGTTGTGGTATAGTATAACCTGGTCTCGCTATGTGATAAAGTACACCGTGCGTCGTGTAACAAACAACACACGCACACCAAAGACCCATGTATCACCGGTATATATGTAATTTATACTATTTGGTGGGGGGAATTGCAAATGCACTTTCCTCTACAGATTTCGATTTCGTATAGCGGAAATTGTCTTCTATGAGCTTGTTAGATCTTTTTTTGGGAGAGAGAGATAGTGAGCTGAGCTGAGTGAGCTGGTGATATTTACTATGTGTGTATGTGTATGTGTGTGTGTGTGTGTTTTGAGTGTTTTGGGCGTCTCTTTTCTTTATTTAGTTGGTTATGGTAGTGTTGGGTTTATGTTCGATTTGGGTTGGTTAGTTGTGAAACTCACCAAGACGGAGACAAAGTGTGAACGAATGTGAAGAAATACCAAAAACTATCATTCAAAGTTTGAAGCGTGCAAGAAGAATTCTTCCAGGTAATTGTTTTGGAAGAGAGATACGATATTTAACTGTGCTTTGAGTGCTTTATCTCAGTCGTGATCTGGTTGAAAACGCGTGTTTAAGAGTTCTTTGTGTGCTCACTTTGGGACCACTCCAAGCGGCGAGGTTGCTCCCAAGCGGCGAGCTGCTCCCAAGCGGTGGGCTGCTCCCAAGCGGTGAGGCTGCTCCGTTTCCACATGACCAACCAGTACCAACCCTCACCAGCTAAGTTGTTCATGAAGCACGAGTGTTTCTCGTATTAATTAACAAACAAGTATTTCAGATGCTAGTTAAATGTCTCACTGAAAGAAGGAAAGATGGAGGCGATAAGGCAATGAAGGAATACCTCAACCGTAGGAGGGGGGCTGCACGTCTCGTTAGGCACGCTTTTCGCGAACCCCTTTTTAGCCGAGACGCTAAAACTAACCTCCTTCGACAGCTGTAAACATGATGGATGGTGCTTTGGAATTGTTTCTGCTTTGTACTTTTGGATGAGAGCTGAGCTGTTAGTAGAATATAGATAGTGCATAAGTATTAAGATTGAGAGCTTCAGCTATGACTATGGCTATTCCACATGTTTAGGTGATGGATGCTAATGTTTTAATTTTAACCCTAGAAAGCCAACACGATGTTTTGCAATTGATAATTCCACAAATTATGAAAGATCATCTATTTCTCTGCTTATATTAGATATGTTATGAGGAGTCCTTTGTTCAACACTTCCCCATTTGCTGATTGTGCTGTCTGTTTGGATACGAATCTATTTGTGTTCTAAGGTCTGACACACTGAGAGGAGTAAACTTAGGAATCTAATCTAGAATAAGAGCAAACCGAACACATTACAAGCTAAATCATATACCCAATCTTATATCTTATTCACCAAGCTAACCCTCGCTACTAGGCCGGTTTAGGTGCCAAGTAATAATACTTCCCTCGCTTTCCACGCTGTTGACAGAGAAGTTCCTCGCACTAAATACGCGACACCTCTTCCAAACAAACACTCTCAAGTTACAGCAGCAAAGAGCATAAGTACTTGCAACTTTTGCTACCGCAACCACGAAGATGCCGCAATCAATCAATCCCAAGGTTGGCAAAACTGCAACTGGCTTCCATCCGCTCATTCAACCATTCCCACCCGCGAGAGATGCTGTTGTTACTACTACTGATGCCGAAAAAGCCCCAACTCGCATCTTCCCCAACGGCATCCACCCATTGATCGAGCCCTTCCCACACGCGAAGGATGTTGCTGTTGCCACTGATGTCGGAGAAGTCCCAGCTTGCAAGTTTCCCAACGGCATCCACCCATTGATCGAGCCTTTCCCACCCGCCAGAGAAGACTTCCTCGGTGCCAGCCAAGCCTCCGATACCTCCTCTAAGCACCGCGGCATGAACACGACCTCTCCACCAGGCGATATCAATCGTGTCCGAGCCCCATCTCACGCTTCTACCGTGTCAAGCGAGTCTAACCAGTCGTCCACGGTCCCCAAGGTCCGCTTGCGATCCATGGCCGGTATGCGTAGCGTCCCCCACATGCCTCCATGCAGCGAGTGTGGCGACAAACTACACCAGCGCACCCATTGCTTCCTCGCTCACCCCAGAAACCTGGAGAAGTACATTGAAACCCACCAGCGAAGAGCCGCATTCTGGGAGAAGCGTGTTGCTGACCACAAGCTTGCGAAGGAGGAGAAGCGAAAGGAGGAAGAGGGTAAGTTCTTTTTTTTATTTCTCTCGACTATAGTCTGCTTGTTCGTTTGTTTAGATGAATGTAGCTAACCCTGATGGAACAGAGAAGCGGGCTTACTTGAGTGCTCTTAAGTTCAAGAACAAGTGGAACCCACTCTATTGACTTTTGCAATGTTTGCCAATTTTGTCTGAAGGGAAGGCTGGAGCGGATGCTTGATGGCTCTCGACTCATAACATGGGATGAGGCTAGAAAGAATTATTTGCACTGGGCTGTTGAACTTCGACATGCTGCAGGCTTGAGGGATCATGGATTTGCTGCGTTTTATGGGATCAAGGGAAATTAACTTAGGTAGTCGCTTCTTCCTGTGTGTTGAAAGCAATTGATTCAGACACCTTTCATATGTGATTGGCTTTTGCATTTGCCAGTGAATGTGAGGGTTCGCATTGTGAAAATATTACCATCATACTTATTTTGTTTACTACTTACCCCCTTTTTAGCCGAGGACACAGACCACCTTGCCTCAGGTGCTCACAACAATGTCTTCAGGTATAGAGACAAACTACGCTGCCATATAAAGACTTTGAAACTGGAGCATCCAAAACACTATTTAATATAGGTAATTGCGTGCATCGCGATAATTACAGCCTGAGGTTATCTTCCACGTCCAGTGTTTAAAGAAAGAACTTCAAAAGTGAGATCACCATCTAAATCAACCTCACAGCTCTCATGTGCTATGCAACTTAAGGTTAATGACACGAAAGGAAGGGCTTATCTGTAACTACAGCAGCGTCGAGGGGGGCATAAGGCTACAGGAATAGATTAAGAAAGTACGGCCAATTAATGTTTGCTGCTGTGCTGTACGTACCCCACCCCACCAAGCTCTTCTCTCAGAAATAAAAATCAACACCAATATTAAAAATTTCATTCCTGTCACATTCCGTGTACCTCATCATTTGTTTGGGTGGTGCTTCAATTCTCTGATCCAAACAGCACATACTTCCTGTTTCAGTAGAGGTAGTTGTACTTTTCTAGTCTCAAACGGGGGCTGGCGCAGTGGTACTGAGGCTGCTTTCTTTACATTCTCGTCTTCCCAAACTTGTTTTCGTCTTAGGATCATAAGGTTCTGGCGAGAATTTAAGTTTCTCGATCTAAAATGTACAACGAAGCGGGAATAAGAGGAGGTTATCGTCAGTCATTGTGGTGTCATTGATATAAAGTTCCATATCGGCTTATATCGCGATCAACTACGGATTAAGCACGCTGGAGTATATTGTACACGAGATATATCAGGACTTGTATGAACCACGCATAACCAGCTCCATCAGAAAAGTACCAAAACTAATTCGGAATCCTCATTAAGACACATGAGACTCCTTAGGCTTGAGCTCGGTCGTATCCGTAGGAGGGGTGGTGGCGTAAGCATCAACGAACGTCTTAGAGAATTTTCGTGCACTGATGCGGTCCTCGAAAAGGATGTCGAGTTCTTCGTATGTCCGCCCTTTGACCTCGGGGAGGCGGAAGAACGCCCAAACCATGATGATGAAGGCGGTTGCTGCCCAGAAGAAACCTATCCTCAAGTTAGCATATCGAGATGTCAAAGTTTATGCCTGTTACAGATTGAAGCTAGGCCAAACGCTGTGATATATTTTTAAGGATAACAAGAGTTTCTAGACTTATCAAACGTCTTGCTACTTTGTCTCAAGCAACATGTACTACAATGTCCGAAACAGTAACAAGTCCTGAGTGATTCATGAAATTGGCGAAAATTTATGGTGACCATGGTGTTCTCTAGAAAAGTGCTACCAGAGGCTCCGAAGACATTCCCTGGTCCCGGAGCTCTTATGGCAAAAGCAAGCATATCATATGGAATTGACTAACCTGTTCGACCTTGAAGGTTCCAGGCTTTTGGGTTCATCATGTAAGATGAAAGAACTTGCGAAACGACATTTATGATTTGGTATGCTGTTCGAGACAGAACGACAGTGAGAGGTCGGAGTCGGACAGATGATGTTTCTGCAATAATGGCGTACTGAGAAAAGAGTTAGGTTACAGTCTTGTCTAGAAAAGTAAGGTATGGTCTTACAGCCAATGGACCGATTGTTGCTGAGTAGATGAATAACCACAAAATGCATAGACCGCCGGATGGCCAAAGAGCGTTGTTGCCAGCCGAGACATCGAGAATACCGACAAGTAAAAGAATCACGAAGAGTGAGCTAATTCCTACGAGGTATAGAGTTCGTCGTCCCCAGTATGTGATCAGCCACCAGGACCTGATGATGCAAGGTTAGCAATATGCTTTGATTCACCATATCTCAAAGATTTAGGGTGCTTACATGACAACACCCAGGAAGGCCATTCCTTTCGCTCCAAGACCCAGGCTAAATGCGTTTGAAGTATCCATACCAGCAGTGGTGAAGAAATATGTCGGCGTGTACGCGAAGCTGCTACCCGACATGATTTGGCCACAGAATGCGACACAGACAATTTCAGTGCGGCGCAAATTGCTTCCTTTGAAGCAATCGGCGTAGGTGGCATCTTTGGTGACTTCCTCCTCGAACCTGGCGGTATGCAGCATCATGGCAATCTGATTATTGATCTGCTCTTCTGTCTTGTCTCCACCAAGTCTTCGGAGTGAGTGTTTCGCACCTTCAATGTTGTCGTTACGGACAAGATACCACGGACTTTCGGGTGCCAAGAAGCAGATAAGCATGAGTGGAATGGGCCAAATCTGTTGGCATGTTAGCAAGGCACTATTCAACGACCTTAGAAGAAATACCCATTGTAAAGCGAAGGGAACTCGATATCCCAGTTCTCCATCAATCTTTAGACATGCTTTCAAAACGCCGGAAGCGAGCAGCTGGCCGATGGCCCAGCACATATTAACATACGTAGTCAGGTAACCTCTTAGGTTGGTGGGACAAACTTCTGAGGCTATTGAACAAATGGTATAGTGTTAGCTACACATTACTAACTTCCATAATCGGTGGTGAGGGAAAGAGTCTTACCATATGCAGGAGCGAGAGTAGCGAAGACTCCCCAGCACAGACCACACAGAATCTGACCGACAAGAAGCATCGTGGCTCCTGTAGCAAAGAAAACCACAAAGATAAATAAGTTGAGGATTCCCAGAGCGATGATCAAAACCCAACGGTAGCCGTATTTTTGAGCAAAGTAACCGTTCAATAAACCGCCGAAGATCGCTCCAACGGTACTGGCCATATTCAAGCCAGACTGCCAGGGAGCTGACACCACCCATTCATCCTCTTCTGGGTAGTAGTCGCCAAACTTCTTTTGAAATTCGGGATACGCGAAAAAGTTACCCATGAGAATTGTGTCGTATCTTTCCTTGGTTAGCATGGCAACTGGCAAAAGAGTAGCTGGAATCTGAGATATAAGGCGCCCCCATTGTGTCAAAGTTTGGGATGCATGCAAAGTTCACCATATTACTGTCCGTGAATATATACAGCTTTGGATATGAGCTGACGAATGCGGCTTGAATCTGTCGTGTGAATTTCGACCCAAGAAGTTTGTTTTCTGGCTGGTGCTGTCGGTATCCATCGCAAACTTTTTAACACCATGAGGGGGGCCTATACTCGGGATTATCTCATATATTTGATCAAACTCACCCTTCCATGATAATCGTCATGGAGATTAAAACAGACCACATCACAGCCTTTCTGTTTGCCCTGAAAGCTTGCATCAAAGTCTGCTCATGTTCCTCGTCGGTAGCCTGTTTGGCCTCTGAAATGGCACTATGGCCCAACTTCTCCTCAATCTCATGATCAGCTACTTTCTGAACCTGGGTAACTCGAGTTGCCGTCATGATGAAGTCCTTGGAGCCAAATATTGTGTAGAGAGGTCTGGGTGAAGTCTCGCACGATGGTTGCAGAGCTCAATCGCTTTGAAGTAATCGAAATCCTCCGATACGACAGTGGATAAGCCCTTTACTACATACCACATGATTTTGAGACTGTAACCGTACCTGTGGATCTTGTCGTGAGTCCAATATTGTGGTTCGGGACCAAATATCCCAGAAACAAGAGGCTCAGCATAACTGGACCAACCACAGGGCTCCGGTAGAATGAGTCCTGGGGATAAAGTTGGAGGAGTTGGGGATGTCTGGGGTAGGTGGACATAATTTTACACCAATCGTTTTATGTCTCGTGTACTACGCACCCCGTTAACACAGACCTTGCGTTATGGGGGAGAAGACTTGGAGGCACTGGACAGTAACCTGGGCTCTGTGCTTACCTCTCAATTTGTTCCACGACTCAGATACGTGAACCTGTGTGATGAATAGAAGTCCCCCTCATCTTTGAAATAACTTCCCGAAACACAAACATCCGAAAACCACATGATCTGATTGATGCCTTTGACTCTATGGGTAAGGAGGAGATATTTGGTAGTTCAAAAGTATTTTCCGAATTGAAGTTACTCAGAATTATATAAATATATATGTGTATATATTATATGCTCCTTAACACCAGGAAAGTAGGAGTAAATTTTAGACCAGACTAACAACTCCATCCAAGATTATAATATAAGTATAGGGGATCAAGGGTAAGAACTTCAGATTGTTTCTACACACAATTCACTTTAGACCAATTGTTCAGACCGTTATTTCTTACTGATCATCCCTGACTTCACTGTTCTCCCATCACAAAATTTAAGGGTAGCAACAGAACGGATTGATAGCGAGTAATAAGGACAGCCTCTTTATATAAACGACAGGTCAAGAGTGGACCAGGACTAAACGAGCTAAACGAGCAAGAGGATCTACAACGTTGTTTTACAGAAGTACAAGGGGGTAAGATTATTCTTGTATTGGCGGTATGAAGATCTGCTAGCTGCTATGGCCTGAACTCTAACTACTCTCATGGTTGCCTAAGGCCATAACGGTAACAAAAACGTTGTCCCGTTATCGTACTAGTAGAGTGTCATAGCTAAGATTAGGTCTAAGATTAGGTCTAACCCTGGAAGGCAACCGCTTGACCGTTAGAAGTTAAAGGTCTTGGCTGTCTAACGGTATTTAGTAGCCACTTAGCTCTTTGTAGTTAAACTGTTCAGGGGGGTTTATACGTATGACACCCTCATCGTGATTGGAACAAATGCCATGCAGGAAAACCAGCATCTAGAATCTAGGATGACAAGGAGGTAGTGTTTTAAAAAAGATTCGCATTTCCTGTTACTTTTAATAAGGTAAAGTTTTCTTAGATATGCTTGGAGTTAAATGAAAACTATTCGTTGACATACTTATTCATGCCCTGTATTTACAATATTGATTGATCCATTTTGACCCCTTCGGATGCCGTACAGCAAAAACATGCCGTCATGTTGCCAAGCCCAGTCAAAAACTTGGCCGGTAGTTTGCGCCTTGCTTGCTTGCTCAAGAGAGCTCGTAGCTTAGAACTGCATCTGCTCCTCCAACACCACCACAAAATTTCTTCCTTCCTTGGTGCAGACTCAATTGATACTCACAAGAGGTACTTGAGATCCAGCTATGATTCACTGGAAGAAGCTATTCGGGTTTGACGGGTAGGTGAAGCTCTCTCCCCTCCCCCGCCATCAATAAGCTCCCCTTCCATCTACGCCGCATTGTAGTTCACAATGAGATTCGTGATGGAATCCAGGTCGAGTTTGAGTATCAATTCTGCGAAGATCACAGCCCGCACAGGGAGCGCAAGTATTACAATGAAGCCAGACTGACACATGCTAGTCTACAAGGCTCGCGCGAAGAGTCCCGTCAACTCCTCCCAACGCACCGCGAAGATGACCCGAAGTCTTCTATTCCTGCTCCAGAGGTGACCAAGGTTGCGCTCCGGTTGAAGCATTTGATCGAGCAATGTGTGCCATGCGAGCTGGAGGAAAACCTTATTACTATGGCGAATTCAAAAGTCATCACCGACAAGGTCGTTAAAGCGGCTATGGAGGCCGGTGGGAAGGATCACGGCTCCTGCGTCGTCTACTGTTTGTTGGTTAACCAGCGTTGGTGTAAGAAGCAAGCAAGATTGGAGCTGTGGGATGCGGATTTACACAATGTTCGGGGCATTGCTGCGGAAATTATTGCTAAAAAGATGTGGGTCGATTTTGAACATTAGAGAATCGCAAAACTAATGTGACATAGAATTGAGGACGAAGACAACCAGACTAAAGATAACCAAACCAAGTTCTTCCTAGAAGTGCTCCTGAAGCGCTATAGCGTTGTGGTTGACGACGAGCAGACTCAGCCGGCAAACGTTATTGAACGTGCCGTTGACCTTCACGCCATTCATGTTACTGGATCCTCTGGATATCAGAAATGTGTCGAATATCTATGGAAAGGACGCTTGATACAAGATGAGGAAGATGCTTCGACCTTCACCGAGTACAAGAAAATGGACAGACCATACTACTGGGACCACGTCCATCCGGATTTGATGCGTGCCCCAATATACCAGAATGCCACCCAGATCCTCTTTAGTTTCATATATCTCGGACTATTTTCCCAAGTCATCGCTACGGTTAATCCTAGTGGAGAAATTGACGTCATTGAGGTTATACTCTATATCTTCACCTTTGGCTTCATATGCGATGAAGCCAGTAAGCTGTGGAAGGTTGGCAAGAACTACATCGGATTCTGGAATGTGTTTAATGTAATACTTTATGCACTTTTAACAACCAGTCTGGTTGTTCGCTTCACCGCACTTTCTCATAAGCCCGATGACCACAAGAGAAAGGAACTGAACGAACTTTCTTACAAATTCTTAGGTATATACCTCATGAAATACTCTTAAGAGTATCAAGCTAACATCAACACAGCCTTTTCTGCACCCATGTTCTGGATGCGCTTGTTGTTGTATCTAGATAGCATCAAGTTCTTCGGCGCTATGCTGGTGGTTCTCAAAGTTATGATGAGAGAGTCACTTATCTTCTTTGCGCTGCTCAGTGTTATCATCATTGGATTCTTACAGGCGTTCATCGGAATGGACAATGCAGACACTGATATTGATGCAACTGTCTTTATTCTCCAATCCAGTAAGTCAATTCCTGATGTTTGGGCGCTGCTTTCATACCTAGCCCATTTTAAATGGTTCGCAATTGCTATCTGAACATCGCTAATATCTACCAGTGGCTAATGCCGTTATGCAATCACCTGATTTCTCCGGTTTTGACAACTTCGCTCCTCCTTTTGGCATAATTCTTTACTACCTCTTTACTTTTATTGTCATGGTCGTTCTTCTCAATATCCTCATTGCTCTTTATAACAGCGCTTACGAAGAAGTCATATCCGCATCAGACGACGAATACATGGCTCTCTTCGCTCAAAAGACGATGCAATTTGTACGCGCACCAGATGAAAATGTCTTCATCGCTCCCCTCAACCTCATCGAGCTTGTGTTCCTCATTCTCCCGCTGGAATGGTGGGTTCCGAGAGACATATACGCCAAACTCAACGACTATGTCATGGCCGTGATATACAGTCCGTTACTGTTCGTTGCGGCGTGGTGGGAGACTAGGGGTGCAAAGAAAGTGAAATTGAATAAAGCTCAGGGGAGGGATGATGATGATACGGATGAAGAATGGAACCAGATGGCTTATAAGGCTGATGAGGATGTCGCATGGGATAAAAAAGTCATGTCTGTGAAGCCAAATGTCGTAGATGATGCAGCTACAGTTGCGGTTAGGGAGTTAAAGGAAGAGGTGCAGGATCTGAGAAAGCTATTGGAGAAGCTGGTGAATAAGAAGGGAGATGCCAATGGGAAATAAGTCATATGGCGAGGTACTGTACAGTACATAGGGATTGCGACCATACGCAGTTATAAGAAAATATGGTTTTGGGCGGCACGTAGATATCGGAATATCCTAGCCAGGAAAGGATATTTGATTACTTGGCTAGTTTGGGGTGAAGGAGTAGCCTCTGGACATAACTTCTTGCAATCTTGCAGCATGGCGTTGGTCGGATGTCTAAAATTGAAGGTTCTAGTTTACACGGGATGCGTAATTTAGTCTGAATTGTATGGTACCAACAATTTACCTACCAATTCGTGAATGCTCATATTTGCGGTTTCATTTTATTAGGAATAGCATAAATCACTCCTTTATTTGTTGGTCGATAGTTTTCTTCGCGTGGAATAGCGCATCATGGAATCTACCAGGTTAGTCACAAGGATAGCCTTTGAAGTTTGTGACCGAGATTCTTTCCAGTCAACATTTTAGTAGATGCCGAGGTAAAACTTTCAGAGTGTCAAGGACCATACTCCACACTTGTATTCAGTGGAGTCTAAGGAGGAGAAGAGGTTTCTCGTGATGCTATGTACTCTCGGTATTATAGTGCTAGTCTAAGGCTGATGCCTCAGGTTTCAGGCCACAACAACCACAGTAATAGCAGCTCAGGGGCAAGTCGGTGACACAAGTTTTGAAGTTTATTAAGTATTTCTATTGCTTGCATTGTTAGTTATCTCGGTGGTCTCTTGAATTGTTTATTAATCTAGTTGTTAAGGTTTGTATCATCACAAGGCCTGTATTTAAGTCGTGAATGCTAAGTCGAAGGAGCTCGTAAGGAGCGATTGGGAGTATGAGGAGCGACGTCCGAGCCTCCCGCTCCGGTGCATCCTCCCCATGCGCCTACGCACCCTCAAACTCATTGTCTGAGGTTTACAGGCCGTGTAGAAGTTACGTTGGGAGTGCTACTTGGTCGTTAACCTTAGATACTAAGGGTGCTAAGTAAGCATAGTGTTAAAAAAAGATAAAATCAGGATCCATAGCAATTTTTACTTTCAGCAATACGTTTATTTTCGATGCTGGATGACATAGTTCAACCAACCATTGGGCATTATACTGGCAATGATGTCTATAGGTAAAGCTACTTATCTAAATCTTTATACCCATGTATGATATGGATATGCAATGGGTTGCCCATGCCTAGGAGTCACAGATTGAAATAAAGAGAGCATCAACACGCAACTGGGGGCAAGCTCATTTAGGCTGAGTTCGATATTTGTTGAACCTGGGCAATTATTGTCTTTTTCAAGAATTTATGTGGATCTATAGCGTTCTCCGTCGCATTCTTAACACAAAGCCTGGGGTGATCCATCCTTGGCATTGATGAATTTATGACCCATAGGAGATCTCCTATCATCAGAAGTCCCTCCACGCAATCTCTCGGTGATTCATGAGTGAACTGGATGCAAAGAAACAAAATGGAAGAAGCGAACCCCCCAATAAGCTCCCCTGTATAAAAGAACCATCCGTCAAACTAAGGAGATTAGGTATGATGGTGTCGTCCTAGGCCGAAAACCTCTGCGTGGGTTTATCATACTGCCAGCCAGGATAAGTGCTTGGGGAATATTGCCTGATTGCGCCTTTATCTTATTCTTCAGGTTATTTTCGAACACACGGAGAAGTCTAGGAATTTCAATCTGCCAGAGTGGAGTCTGGTTTTGAAAAGTTGATGGTTTTGGAACCTACGAATCCCTGCCTATTTATTATAGGAATCTTCCGCGGAAATGTAAGGACTTCCGACTGTAGCAACAAACGTCTGCCTCATTGCTGTAGGTTAGCCTTCTGGCTTCTGGCATTTACATAGACTATATATGCAAGGCAGCTCTAGATTTCTAGTTTATGGGTTACTGCGTGGCAGTATCAACAGGATCCAATTTGGTTTGCCTGCGTAGTTATTATCGTAGTAGTCTGCCGGGGTGCCATAATATCAAACAATTACCCAAAACCTGGGTGAAGGGAGGGTTTAAAATAAAGCTAACCACATTTTCAATTCAGTTTAAGGATACTGCAAGTGTACGCAAAATTCTCGACATGAAGTCATGAAAAGGGAGAATGGGAATTTTTGGGGACACGTTGACACGTTGACACGTTGACACACTACGGCAATTTGTTTGGCAGCTGCGGCACAAAATGACAATGGGTCTTATCATATCACGATCAGTGCAAGTAATTATACTAAACAAAGATGCTCATCTCTCATGTTAATCATGAAGGCTCGCAGAACTGTAACAATGCGGAATGAAGGAGAGCTGAGCTTTTATAGTAGCTTAGTATTATCTTGGAGCAATTAGCAGCACTGAAGGCGTATGCTTCTGCCAAGCTTTAATAACCGGCAAAGGAGCAAATGGGACAATTCCTGATGGTAGAATACAATCTGCGAGTCAAATATGCAACTATAATTCCTATCAGAAAGGCACATTAGGTAGCTTTCGAGTAAGAGTAACTGATTAACAGGCAGTGCGTGTTTGGATGCCGACATTATGGACACATTGACACATTGACACATTGGTGTAATTGCTTTAGGGACCCTGTCCCGAAGATGGTCCATTACCGTAGAGGATCTGGGGATTCTGTTGGAACAAGTATCACCGAGCTAAACTCTCTGGTAAGTAAGTAAGTAAGTAACATTATGATATTCCACTACTACCGCGAAAAACGGCCAGTATTATGAAAGCCCGTGAATCTGACACTCCTCGTCTGGATCCTCCCGCACTACCGAGATGTGGAGAGCCAGCGAGCCAGCAACTCATGAGAGATTTAATTAGCCCGGAATACCCCCAGGAGCAATTTTCCCCCCCCCACACGACTCGCATGTTGCTGATTGTAAGTATCTAAAAGTAAAGAATTTACGTGTAGCTCCTTAGATGTTTAAAGATATTTAAAATCTTTACTTACATAAGGAATATCAATATTTATAAAGCCTCTAACAAATTAAAATACTCACGTGAACACGCGGGCTCCCCGAGCCCCTATCTCGCTTGTCCTGTTCCAAATTAACACGTGGGATGATATTTGCTGTCCAAGTTTTACCTTATCTCATTTCAGACCCTCTTTTTTTACGAGAATTTACAACGCACGAGCCATTCGAAATCTCATTAGTCGAGGAGTTTGAGCCCTGTTTACGGGTTTTACGCGAGAGAGGGTCTGATTTATGAGCTAAAGTTTTACCGTCCCTTTTCTTCCCATACCCATTTTAAACCTGTCAATGAAGGCGATGTGGCAATAATTAGGTCCTGTACCTCCGTACTCTCTCACTATTATTTGTAGCCAGCCTTAGCAGAACCAGGGAGTTTTGGCCAACCTTCACTATCTTCCTCAAGTTCAAGTATTTTCAAGGTTGCCTTTGCAACTAGACCTATACAGATAATTTATACACCAGAAAGGAAAGATGATTTCTATTTTATTTTCTCCTCAGTTACGCTCTACGGGGCTCTGAAATTGCGTCTAACCCGTAAACAGAACCCCCGAGCAACATAAAAGTTGTCTATTGCGACACTATTATCACATTATTTGTAGTTTTGAAACTGGTAAATGGTTGGGCATACATTTTAAAGAATAATAAAACTTATGTTGCTCTTATATTTAATTGAAAAGTAGGTACAAATAAGATGTGGATAGGTTGAATGAATTACCTCGCACGTGACCAGTATCAAGAACAGGCGAGCGAGGCGAGATACCTTATTTTAACCCTGAAATAAATGATTTCTAAGGAAAACAACGCACAAACTTTGTGTTTTGTAACTATTACCATATGTAGTGGTTATATATACACAATATAGACTACTTCTGAAGAACAACACGAGCCTTGACTGTAAGAATGCGAACATCCTCCACGGCCTCCTCCTCATATCGAAATCCACGACATAAGATCCACAAGATTTTCTTTTTTGAAGTTTTTTGGGGGAAGTGCTGTAAACCATCTTGATCATATGCTTCATGAATATTGGGATCGAAAATACTTCCGATGGATGGTTGAATGATGATTAGTCGCCCGTGGAGCGATTGTAAATATGCCCAGAGAGGGAGCACGACATCGATAATATTTGCTAAACCTTCAGACGACGGCAATTGGATTTTGTCGATATCTTTAGTTAAAGGCTCCAGAAAAGACTCCAGTTTTAGAATGAATACATCTCGGTTCGAGAGCAGGTTCTTCTGAAATTCAGACTTGTGCCATGTCCTCAATCGAACTTCTCGCAGTAGATGTCGTCCTTTTGTTGGCCATTCTAAGCATTCATCAGTAAGGTGACGGAATAACTCAGTTGACATGCTTACTAGCCTCTCCAGCACTTAAAACTGCAGTCATCGTTGCATTAACTTCCTTCATTTTAGGCAGTCCATATAAATCAATCCGATTTTCAAGAACATCAAAAACAAACCAAGAAACAAGACCGATATGAACTTGAGAAAACGTGAGATTCTTCAATTTGGAAGGTATCTCAAGAACCTTCCCCTCTGAAGTTCCAAGCATGCATCTCAGGGCGGCAGTGATTGGTGCATGGACTGAAGATTGTTTTCCTCTGAAATCATCCATGTGAAACCATGGTTGTCCTGCACCAACGCGTCCATTAACATCAATAACTTTCCACTCCTTCAAGGGATGTTGGGCCCAAATGTCAGATACGGTCGCGTGGCGCTCCACGACGCTGCGTACCTCAATGTTGTAATCGTAAATATATTGATGAAGATGGCGCATGAGGTCGTTCACTATGGCGGTATCAAAGCCGTTGTATTTCTCCTCTCTTGCAGACTCGTACTCCATGATAGCACCATCAATAGATCCGGAGCCCTTTTTCGCCTCTTCAATGGCATTTGGAATTTGAGGCTGGGCTTTGGCAATGATACACCCGGCTTTTGGCTCTTCCACCGAAACTACCTGGTTCTTTTTCTTCTCGATGGTGTTAATCAGCGCCTCGATCCCTTGTGATATAGCCTTATCGTATCCCTTTTTCGACTGGTCAAGGCATCTTGGGCATATGAATATAGAAAAATCCCGATTAGGCGTTGGACAGTAGACCAGGCTCTTTGAATCTCTGAGTATGAGGACAAAGACACATGAGAGATGATGCCAAACTCTGCATGACCGAAATTCACAACGAACCCAAATTTCAGGGCCCTCTTTTACCAAATTCTTCCAAGACTTGCGGTCACTTCGCCCGGTGCATATTCCACAATAATCTGATGATTTGTTTTCTTTGTTGTCTGCCGTATCTTGAGTTGATTTGATCAGTTTGGAGATTGACTGTGTCAACGATCGGGTTTCCCTCTGGATTGATACTTGTGATAATAGATCCGATGAAAAATGCGAAACAGCTCGCACCGATTTATGATACTTCCTATCAGGGGATTCGCTGCTAACGATGAGTAATTATTAACCTTGTACTCTTGAAAAGATTCTAACCTGTCTGATATGGTACTTCTATCCTCTAGTTTGCGCTTCTTATCTCCACGAACAGCCGAACTTGAGCCTTGTCCTACCCGGCCCGCTTCAATACATGATTCACAAGCATCAGAGCTATAGAGCTTGCCAACCGACTTTTGTCGCCCCCGGGGGACACATTTGCGAACTTGCGATGTTCTAATCGTGGGTGGTGCTTTTGTAGCCATGATTCTTTATGATATATATGTTTCTGAAGAGTGTAAATTACAAAACAACTCAGGTGGGAAAGAGAGGTAGTTACCAGCTCGGCTATATATTGTAAAGGGGGTCAATCATTTTTCATCACAAGAAAACTGCGAAAGCATGTGGTTAACCCTGGTAGAAGCTGCACCATCCCTACCAGTGCAGCCCAGACCCGTCCCGTCAAAAGGTGACAGCAGTGGCCATTCTCAATAGCATAATATGCAGGAGGTGCATAAGTAGTTTCTTTTTCCTCGAAATTACGGGTTGCCAAATGCGCCCCATCTGTCTGCGACCGAAGGCAAGAGACTCCCAATTACGCGAGCTCATAACTTCCTACCTGCGACTAATTCTCCTCATTAGTATATTCGCACGACTCTTACGAGTTTAGTTTGGAGTATCTCAGTCAACAAGTTTCACGCAGCCAACAAGCTCTCGTTGACAACGATGATGCAGCAAAGAACGTTAATTATATCCATTGACCTTGGTACTAGCTCCACGACCGCTAGCCATATTAGCGTCAATGATTCATTTACACCAGACGGGCAGTTACGTCGAGAGAGAGGCAGAGTGAATATAGCTAATATAAGAGACTGGCCAGGCGCAAATAAGGGTGATGCGACAGGCAATATTTGTGTGCCAACTGATTTAATC